>Ga0182749_1000080_pt1 | contig 127359 bp, 113 predicted proteins | sample eDN3rd37CKraftMG_FD_128875 | JGI IMG/M metagenome (GOLD analysis project Ga0182749, IMG submission 128875) | Enriched Miracle-Growth compost microbial communities from Emeryville, California, USA - eDNA 3rd pass 37_C Kraft MG (version 2) (version 2) ...
AGCGTGCCGGGATTGCCGTCGTCGCCCGAGGCGGCGACGTAATACGTCTCGGCCGACGCGAGCGGCGCAAAGAGGCCCAAGGCAACGAGCGCAGTGCGTAACGCGAGTGTCGACACGTCGGCGTTCCGGCTGTGAGGCCGGCCGATCATCGCAGCGGAAGCGCCGCCGAATCTGTGCGCTGGAGAATATTTCTGCAAGCTGGCGCTAGAGCGCGGCGGCGATCTCTTTTTCGATGGCTTCCGGCGTGTCGGTCGGCGCATATCGCCTGACGACCGTGCCGTCGCGGCCGATCAGGAACTTCGTGAAATTCCACTTGATCACCTCGCTGCCGAGCAGGCCCGGCGCCGCGTGCTTGAGATACGCATACAGCGGATGCGCATTCGCGCCGTTGACCTCTATCTTGGCGAACATCGGGAAGCTCACGTCGTAGTTGAGCGAGCAGAACTTGCGGATTTCCGCTTCGTCACCCGGCTCCTGATGCCCGAACTGATCGCATGGAAAGCCGAGCACGACCAGCCCCGCATCCCGGTATCTCCGGTACAGCGCTTCGAGCCCCGCATACTGCGGCGTGAATCCGCATTTCGAGGCGACGTTGACCACCAGCATCGCGTTGCCGCGGTAGGCGGCGAGCGGCTGCTCGTCGCCGTCGATGGTCTTCGCGCTGAAGTCGTAGATCGATGCCATGGCCGATGTCCGCCGGAGTCCGGGAGTCTAGCGCGAACGCTTCCGGCCTGCGTCAGCCCCAGACCTCGCCGAGCACGCGCGCGAAATTGCCGCCGAGGATCTTCGCGATGCGCGCGTCCGAATGACCGCGCCTGGACAGCATCGCAGCGAGCACCTCGAAGCGGTTCGCCATGTTGAGGTCGGGGATGAAGGTGTAGAGATCGTCCGGGCGTTCCCGGGCGAAGATGCCGTCCTCCTTGGCGGCCCGGATCCACTCGCGGTTGCTCTTTTCGAACTCGGGCGTGCGCTCGGTCGGCGTGACCTGGCCGTCGGTGCCGATGCCGACGTGATCCTCCCCGCAGACGTCGATCGCGTGCTCGATGTGGCGGATCACGTCGATCGCCATCGGCTGCGTGTCGGTGCGCAGGTACGGCCAGAAGATGATGCCCGCCACACCGCCCTTGTCCGCCATCGCGCGAAGGTTCTCGTCGCTGGTGTTGCGCGGCAGGTCGGCGGGCGCGCGGCAGCCGGTGTGGCTGATCAGCATCGGCTTCTTTGAGGCACGGATGCCGTCGGCGATCGTCTGCGGCGAGCCGTGCGCGAGATCGACGACGACCTTCTCCGCGTTGAGCCGCTCCACGACTTCATAGCCGTAGTGGCTGAGGCCCGCGTTGCTCGGCTCCGTGCAGCCGTCGCCGACCAGGTTTCGGCGGTTGTGCGTCAACTGGATGACGCGCACGCCGAGCTGGCGGAACATCGGGATGCGGTCGGCGTCCTCGCCGAGCGGCTCGGTACCCTGGAAGCGGAAGACGAGGCCGACGCGTCGCTCGCGACGCGCGCGCTCGAGATCACTCGCATTCTCGACGAGCAGGAACGTGTCCGCGTGCGCGGCGATCTTCGCCTTGCACTTCGCGATGAAAGCCTTGGTGGCCTCGAACGCCGCGTCGTTGAGCCAGAAGCGTCCGCTGGGCGCGACGCTGAAGAGAATGCCGCTGAGGCCGCAGGCACGCGCCGCGGCGAGATCCTTCGCCACCGCGGGATCGCCGTCTTCGAGGTAGAAAAGCCCGAAGCCGCCCTCGCCATCGATCGCCATCGAGTCGCGGAACGGCGGCCACGCTGGCGTCGCGGCATGTGCACGGCGCAGCGCTGCCCCGGCGGCAGCGAGCGCTGCGAGTCTGAGAAAATCGCGTCGGTCCGGCATCGGATGCTCCCCAATGAGCTTCGACGTACTTTAACGTACGCCGTTCTTCGTGGGCATCGGTCCCGCGTGCGACAGCGGCGCCGCGACATCCTCGAGCGTGCGCCGCTCGGCGGCGACACCGATGCGAAGCTCGACAGCCGCGGCCACAAGCATCAGCACGGCGCCGAACGCGTAGCCTGCCGCGATCGCACCGGGCTCGCCGGTCCCGATCAGCGCGCCGAACAGCCAAGGCCCGACGATGCCACCGAGCGCGGTGCCGAGCGCGTAGAACACCGCGATCGCGAGCGCGCGTACCTCCAGCGGAAAGCTCTCGCTGACGGTGAGATAGGCCGAGCTCGCGGCGGCCGAGGCGAAGAAGAACACCACGGACCACGCGATCGTCATCGTGGTCGCATCCAGCACGCCGCGGACGAACAGGAACGCACTGGCGAGCAGCAGCAGTCCCGACAGCGCATAGGTCGCCGCGATCATCGGGCGCCGGCCGATCGTGTCGAACCAGCGGCCCAGCACGAGCGGACCGAGAAAGTTGCCGGCCGCGAACGGCAGGATGTAGAGACCGACGCGGTCGTTCGCGATGCCGAAGAACCGGCCGAGGACCAGCGCATAGGTAAAGAAGATCGCGTTGTAGAAAAACGCCTGCGAGGCCATCAGCACCAGCCCCAGCACCGAACGGCGCGGATAGAGCCGGAACAGCGAACGAGCGAGGTCGACGAGGCTCGCGCTTCTCTCGCGCAGGCGAAGGCGCAGGCGCACGAGGGTTTGGTTCGCATCGATGCGCGGCACGAGACATTCGACGTCGGCCAGCACGCGCTCGGCCTCGTCGAGCCGTCCGTGCAGCATCAGCCAGCGCGGGCTCTCCGGCACGAAGCGGCGCAGGTAAAGGATCGGCAGGCCGAGCACGGCACCGATGCCGAACGCGGCGCGCCAGCCGACGTCGGGCGGCAGCAGGCCAGGGTCGAGCAGCACGACGGCGCCGAGCGCGCCGAGTGCGGCGCCGATCCAGAAGCTGCCGTTGACGACGAGATCGGTGCGGCCGCGGTAACGTGCGGGAATGAGTTCCTGGATCGCGGAATTGATCGCGGTGTATTCGCCGCCGATGCCGGCGCCCGTGAAGAAGCGCAGTACCGCGAATGTGGCGAAATCGGGCGAAAACGCCGACAGCGCGGTCGCCAGGAGATAGACGCCGAGCGTGACGGTGAAGAGGCGCTTGCGCCCGAGCCGGTCGGTGAGCCAGCCGAAGAACAGCGCGCCGGACACCGCGCCCGCGAGATAGACGCTCGCCGCCGCGCCGATCTGGGCGGCGCCGAGATGCAGGCTCGGGCTCGCCTGCAACGCGCCCGCGAGCGCGCCGACCAGCGTGACTTCAAGGCCGTCGAGCACCCAGGTGATGCCGAGCGCGACGAGCACGCGCGTGTGGAAGCCGCACCAGGCGAGGCGGTCGAGACGCGTGGGGATGTCGGTCTCGATGACGCGCGAGCGATCGTCCATGCGGCGAGCTTGGCGCGCGATGCGCCTGCGCACAACCCGCGCCAATGACTTCCGGCCTATGTCATCGCGCGGCCAGCCGCTACTCTCGTCCGATCACACGGGAGGTTATCGATGAAATCCGCCTTGCTCGCCGCCAGCGTGCTCGTCCTTGCCGATTTCGCGATTGCTGCCGAGCCCGGCGCGGCACCGGAGCGCGTCGAGATCGGCAACCGCATCAGCGAAAACATTCCCGAGATACCGGCCGCGCTGACGGAGCAGCTGCAGCGTTACTCGAACACGCGCAGCGCCGTGTTCGGCGGCTGGCTCGCCGACGGCTCGGGCATGCTGATCGCGACGCGCTTTGCGAACACCACGCAGGTGCATCGCGTGAGGATGCCGGGCGGCGCGCGCGAGCAGCTCACGTTCTACGACGAGCCGATCGCAAGCCTCGCGGTGAATCCGAAGCGACCGGGCTTCGTGTTCGGCAAGGACGTCGGAGGATCGGAGTTCTGGCAGCTCTACACGTTCGATCTTGCCACGCGGGAAATCAGGCTGCTGACCGACGGCAAGTCGCGCAACAGCAATCCGCTGTGGTCGCACGACGGCTCGAAGCTCGCGTATTCGAGCACCGAGCGGAACGGCAAGGACACCGACGTGTGGGTGCTCGACCCCGCGACCGGCGAGAAGAAGATCGTCGTGCAGAGCGGCGGCAGCTGGGAGGCCACCGATTTCTCCCGCGACGGCAAGCAGTTGCTGGTGCAACAGACCGTCTCGATCAACGAGGTGCATCCCGGCGTGGTCGATCTTGCCAGCGGCAAGCTGACGATGTTCCCCGTTGACGGCGGCAAGGCCTCGTTCGGCGCGTTCCGCTTTGCAGCCGACGGCAAGGGAGCGTACTTCACGTCCGACGAGGGCAGCGAGTTCCGCACGCTGCGCTACCACGATTTCGCCACCAACAGGATCACTGATCTCAGCGCGAAAATTCCCTGGAACGTCGAGGACTTCGCGCTTTCGGAGGACGGCAGGAGCGTCGCCTTCGTGATGAACGAGGACGGCATCGGTGTCCTGCACCTCATCGACGCGGCCACGCGCGAGGAGCGGCCGCTGCCCGCGATTCCGCAGGGCGTGATTTCCGGCATCGAATTCAGCCCCGACGGCAGGCGCCTCGGCTTCTCCCTGAACTCGGCAACCTCGCCGAGCGACGTTTACGCGATCGATCTCGACAAGAGGACGCTCGCGCGCTGGACCGAAAGCGAGGTCGGCGGCCTCGACACCTCGAAGTTCGTGGCACCGACGCTCGTGCATTTTCCGAGCAAGGCCGGCGCGGGCAAGCCGCTCTCGATTCCCGCGTTCTATTACCGGCCGAAGTCGCCGGGACCGCATCCCGTCGTCATCAACATCCACGGCGGCCCGGAGTCGCAAGCGCGTCCCGTGTTCAGTGCCGACATCCAGTTCATGGTCGGCGAGCTCGGCATCGCCGTGCTCGTGCCCAATGTGCGCGGCTCCGACGGCTACGGCAAGACGTACCTGAAGCTCGACAACGGCTACCGGCGCGAGGATTCGGTGAAGGACATCGGCGCCCTGCTCGACTGGATCACCGCGCGGCCCGAGCTCGACGCGAAGCGCGTCGCGGTCTACGGCGGATCGTACGGCGGCTACATGGTGCTGGCCTCGATGACGCACTACAACGATCGCCTGCGCGCCGGTGTCGACATCGTCGGCATCTCGAGCTTCGTCACCTTCCTCGAAAACACCGAAACCTACCGCCGCGACTTGCGCCGCGCCGAGTACGGCGACGAGCGCGATCCCAAGATGAAAGCCTTCCTGGAGAAGATTTCGCCGATGACCAACGCAGGCAGGATCTCGATTCCACTGTTCGTCTCCGCCGGCGCGAACGATCCGCGCGTGCCGGCGAGCGAAGGCCAGCAAATCGCACGCACGGTGCGCGCCAACGGCGGCGACGTCTGGTTCCTCGAGTTCAAGGACGAGGGTCACGGCTGGCGCAAGAAGCTGAATGCGGACTACTTCCGCGCGGCGATGATGATGTTCTGGAAGAAATACCTGCTTGGCGAATCATGACGACCGGCGCAAAGGGAAGCTCGCGATGACAAAAGTCTGGCGCTGGGTGCGACGGATCCTCCTCGGCCTCGTCGTGCTGCTGCTCTGCTCGTGGATCGTCGCCGCGATCGCCGTGCGCGGAACGTTCGCGTCGTTCCGCCCGACGGCGGACGCCGGCGGCGAAGCGGTTGAAGCCGGCGCGTCAGGCCACCGCATCGTCGGCCGCGTGTATCTCGAAGGGGCCGCCGATCCGGGTGCCCCGCTCGTCGTCGTGCTGCACGGCGACGCGCCGTTCCGCCATCCGGGCTATCAGTACGGCTTCGCCGACGACATCGCGAATGCGGTGCCCGGCACGCGCGTCGTCGGCCTGATGCGGCCCGGGTACGCCGATGCCTACGGCGCGCGTTCGGACGGCGATCGCGGCTTTGCGTCGGGCGAGAATTACACCGAGCCTGTCGTGCGCAATCTCGCCGCGGCGATCCGCGAGCTGCAGAACCGCTGGCAGGCGCCGTCGGTGCTGCTCGTCGGACATTCGGGCGGATCGGCGATCGCCGCGAACATCGCCGCGCTCGAACCCGGTCTCGTGCGCCACGTATTCCTCGTCTCCTGCCCTTGCGACGTGCCCGCGTTCCGCAGCCACATGGCGGCGGCGCAGTTGAGTCCGATGTGGCTGCTGCCGGCGAAGAGCCTTTCGCCGGTCGAGACGCTCGATCGCATGGATGCCGCTGTGACCGTGACCGCGTTCGTCGGCTCCGACGATCCCGTGACCTTGCCGCGCTACGCCCAGGCGTATGTCGCGAAGGCGCGAGAGCGCGGCATCGAAGCGACGCTCGTCGAGATTCCGGGGAAGGGCCATGAGATCCTCGACGATCCCGCGGTCGAGAAGGCCGTTGCCGAAGCCGCACGCAAGCGCCCGCCGAGCGATGCGTGACGTGCCGAATCACGAGGGGTGCTATCACGAGGCCGCGGTGCTGACGATCTCGCGTTCGCACCGCGCCAGCCGCAGCTTCAGGTGTTCGGCCAGCCGCAGCGCGAGCGCGACGATCGTCAGCGTCGGATACGCCCAGCCGCCGGTCGGGAACACCGAGCTTCCGGCGATATAGAGATTGTCGATGCCGTGCACGCGGCAATCGGTATCGACGACGCCGTCGGCGGCGCTCGAGGACATACGCGTCGTGCCGATGTGGTGCGCGCGGCCGCGCACCTCGACGGCATCGTCGTCGCCGCCGGCAAGCACGGGATCGGCGCGGAACTCGCCGGACAAGGCCTCCGCAAGCGTGTTGCCGAAGATCATTGAAGCCGCGCGGTAGGTGCGCCAGTCGAGCGCGGTCAGCCGCCAGTCGACACGGACCTGGCGCTGGCCGAGCGCATCGCGCGCCATCCCGAGCGTGACGCGGCTGTCGGCATTCGGCGCCTGCTCGAAGAAACCGATGAGATCGACGTGGCGGCTTTCGACAGTCGGCTGGCCGGCGAGCCTGCGCGCGAGCGCACGCGCGACGTCGCCGATGCCGAGGCCGAGCGCCAGCACATGGCGCCCGATTCCGCCGCGCGGGCCCGTCGCATCCGGCGCGCCGGCGTGCCGCAGCGCTGCGCAGATCGACTGGCCGATGCGCTCGCCCTCGTCGCGTGTCGGCAGGCGAAGCGACGTGCGCAGCCCGCGCAGCGCGGCGATACCGCGCGGCGGCGGCGCTTCGACGGCGTAAGGCTGCATGCGCGCGTTGAGGAGCCGCTGCTTCTGCTGCACCTCGTCGGAAAGGCAGATCTCCGCGCAGGCAGACGTGCCCGGCCCGCTCGCCGCGTGCCGGTAGGTCGACGCAAGACGCTCCGCGTCCGCGATGTGCAGCGTGCCGAGGCGGATGGCCGGATGATCCATCAGGAAGCGGCCGACGAGCCCGCGATCGTTGCCGAGGCCGTCGCGCGCGACCGAGTCCGACAGCAGCAGGAGGCGCGCGTTCTCGATGGCGCCGGTCGCGAGCACGTAGCAGCGCGCCCGCACGCTGCCCGCATGGCCATCGAGCGAGCCGACGCGCGCATGCGTCACCGCCGATGCCGACGGCGACGTCTCCAGCCCGAGCAGGTTCGCGTGCAGCAGCACCGCGACGTTGCGCGCGCGCTCGAGGTCGCCGCGATACGCGGCGCCGAACACGATCGGGCTCATCGCGAACGCGCGGTGAACGATGGCGGCGCCGCGGAAGCGGAGCGGCGCGCGCCTTGGCTCGCAAAGCGACGAGCCGTTCCGGAATTCGTGCTCGCCGATGCGGCAGAACGATTTCGCGTGCGTGTACCAGGCTTCGAGCTCGGCGTACGAGAGCGGCCAGCCGCCGTACGGAATCCACTCCCGACGCGCGACTTCGAGCGGCGCAAGCGGGATGCAGCCACCACCCCAGAGATTGCAGCTGCCGCCGAAGGCGCGCAGGCGCGACCGGCCGGGATCGAGCGGGTGCGCTCCGATCGAAGCGCCCTCGCACAGCATCTGGGTGCGCGCCTCGCCTGCGAAGCCGCCGCTCTCGAGCAGACAGACGTCGATCGGCGCGCCGATCATCGCGTGCGCGATCGCAAGCCCGGCAGGACCCGCGCCGACGATGCACAAGTCCGTGTCGATATCGCGCGACGCGACGCTGGGATAATCGAATATCACTCGCCTTCCCGTGCGGTGTACCCGAGCCCTCGGCTCCGTCGGCGGACGTCGCGCGGTCTTCGCGATGCGCGGCGGCACGCAACATCATCGCGTATCGCGGGCGCGCTAAAGCAAGCTCGACAGCAACTTGGCGCGCGGGAGGCCCCGTTGGCGGTCAGCCGACGCGCTCGAAGCGAAGCCCCGTCGGGGCAGGGCCGGGCGGCATCAGGTAGTGATCGATCAGCAGGAACGCGAACAGCGCCATCAGGTACACGATCGAATAGTTGAACACGCGCATCGGGAAGAACGGATCGGGCGAGCTCAGCAGGCGGATCGCGTAGTAGAGAAAGCCGAGCCCGAGCACGAGCGCGCCGCCGAAATAGAAAAGCCCGCTCATGCCGGTCAGGTACGGCAGCGCCGTCACCAGCACGAGCAGGATCGTGTAGAACAGCACGTGCCAGCGCGTGTAGACGACGCCGTGCGTCACCGGCAGCATCGGCACCTGTGCGCGCGAATAATCGTCGCGGCGGAAGATCGCGAGTGCCCAGAAATGCGGCGGCGTCCACACGAAGATGATGAGGCAGAGCAGCAGCGCGTACGGATGCACGCTGTCCGAGACCGCCGCCCAGCCGAGCACCGGCGGCGCGGCTCCGGCGATGCCGCCGATGACGATGTTCTGCGGCGTCGCGCGCTTCAGGTACGCGGTGTAGACGATGGCGTAGCCGATCAGCGAGGCGAACGTCAGCGCGGCGGTCAGCGGATTGACGAACGCAATCAGGATCGCCATCGACAGCGTGCCGAGGATGATCGCGAAGGCGAGCACCTGCGTCGGGTTGAGCGCACCGGTCGCCAGCGGACGCTGTGACGTGCGAGCCATCAGCTTGTCGATGCGCTGGTCGATCAGATGATTGATTGCCGCGGCCGACGCCGCCGCGAGCCAGATGCCGATCGTGCCGAAAACGAGCGGACGCAACGGCACCATGCCCGGCACGGCGAGAAACATGCCGATGACCGCGGTGAACACGATCAGCGCGACGACGCGCGGCTTGGTGAGCTCGAGGTATTGGCGGGCGATCTCGGGCATGTCGGTCGGATTATCTCGTTTTGCCCCATCTCCCGCTTGCGGAGAGGGCCGGCGTGAGGGCACGCGTGCGAAAAGCTGCCCTCGTCCGCCTCCGGCACCTTCTCCCGCGGCGGGGGAAGGGAAGGATCATCGGCGCGTGACGCGCACGAGCGTCGCGATCAGCGCGAACAGGAGCAGCGCCGCGACGCCGTTGTGCGCGGTCGCTACCGGCAGCGGCAGGCCGAGCTTGACGTTGCCGATGCCGAGCGCCACCTGCACGAGCAGCAGCACGCCGATCGCGATCGCGTGCGTGCGCAGGCGGGCGCGCCAGAGGCGCCAGGCAAGCCAGGCGAGCCAGCAGAACACGACCACTGCGCCGATGCGGTGCGCGATCTGGATCGCCGCGCGCGCGGGCGCGTCGAGCACGCCGCCTTCATAGTTGACGCCGATGCCGCGCCACAGCACAAAGCCCTCACGGAAATCCGTCGGTGGCCACCACTGGCCCTGGCAGTGCGGGAAATCGAAGCCGCAGGCGAACGCGGCATAGTTCGCGCTGGTCCAGCCGCCGAGCGCGATCTGGCAGGCGAGCAGGACCAGGCCGATCACGACGGCGGGCATGATCTGTCGCTGTGCGGGCACAGGCGCTTGCGACGACGTCAGCGCCAGCGCGACATACGAGAGCAGCGAGAACGTCAGCAGCCCGCCGAGAAGATGCCCCATGACGACGATCGGTTTCAGCAGCAGCGTGACCGTCCACATGCCGAGCATGGCCTGGAACACGACGACCGCGAGCACGGCGACCGCGACGCGCCACGGCGCGGGCCGGTCGAGGCGTAACGCCGCGACCAGCGGCAAGGCGATCGCAATGGCCGAGAGCACGCCCGAAGCCGTATACGAGTGGCGGATGTAGAGAAATACGCCGAGCGCCGCCGCCAGCGCCGCCGCTGCCAGCAGCCCGAGCAGAGGGCGCCGGCGCCACGCGGCCGTCACGGCGAGGACGAGCACCAGCACGCCGAGCGTTCCGGCCAGCATGCGGTGCACCTGCTCGCGCCAGGCCTTGTGCGTCTCGAACGGCCGATCCGGAAACGCCTCGTTCGCCCGCGCGATGTCCTGCGCATGGCCCGGCCACGTCGCCTTGCCGTAGCAGGTCGGCCAGTCGGGGCAGGAAAGGCCGGCGTCGGAGAGGCGCACGAACGCGCCGAACACGATGACGCCGAACGCGAAGACCGCGGCAAACGCGGCGATGCGCGCCGGTGCAGTCAAGGAACGGAAAAACACCGCAGCGCTCATCCCTTGATCAGCCTCGCGAGGTCCTTGCGCAGCAGATTGGCGTCGTAACCCGCCGCGTAACTCAGGATCAGGAACCCGTGCGGATCGATGAGCACGGCGGCGACGTCGTCGTTCCGCGATGGCCGGAATGCGTCGAGCTTCCCGTCGATGTCGCGCGCACGCTCGACCGGCTGCATCGAGGCGACGGCGCTGTCGGGCAGGGTCGGATCGAGCACGACCACACGCACGCGGTAGGCGTTCTGATTCAGCGTCAGCCGCGCGCGGCGCAGCTCGTCGATGCGCGCGAGGCATTTGTCCACGCAGCCTGGGCCGGTGAGTGCGACCAGCGTCCACGACCAGTCGGCATCCTCCCAGGCGATCGGCTTGCCGTCGTCGAGCACGAAGCGCGCGGCGGAGAGATCCTGCGGCGGCTCGATCAGCGTGCCGTAGTTGCGCATGCCGGAGGGACGCCAGCCGAACGCGTTCAGGAGGTAGGCCGTTCCGATCGGCGCGGCGAACAGCAGCGCGATCAGGATCAGGCCGAGGCGCTTGCGGTTTTGCGGTGTCATGTCGATGTCTTGCGCCAGTGCATGCCGACGAAGGTGCCAGCCGCGACCGCGGCCAGCGTGAACCATGTGAACGCGTACGCGCGATGGCGCTCGGGCGGAAACACGTTCGGACGCCATGCGCGCACGAAACCACTGCTCTCGTCGGGCGCGAGCAGCAGGATGTTCGGATCGAGCTGGCGGCCGGCGTCCTCGCCGATCTCGGCGAGGTCGATGTAGATCGACTGCTTCGGCCAGGCGTCCTGCCGCGTCAGCGCGTTGCCGCCGAGGCGCAAACCGGAGCCGGGCGGCGGCGCGTACAGCGCCAGGATCTGCTGCTGGCCGGCAGGCAGCGGCGGGATCGCGGGCGCACCGCGCGCGTCGCGCGCCACGAAGCCGCGATCGACCAGGAGCGGCGTGCTGCCGTCGGCCGGCTCGAAGATCGCGTAGGCGACGCTGCCGACCTTGCCGTCGCGCGCCTGATCGACGAGCACATACGTGTGCACGGTGTCGTAACGGCCGCGCACGCTGACCAGCGGATAGCGCAGCGGGTGCTCCGATCGGCGCGCTTCTTCGAGCGACACCGGCGCCTGCTCCGACGCGTTCGCGAAGGCGGCGAACAGGCGCTCCTTCTGAGCGGCGCGGTCGAGCTGCCACATACCGAGCGTGCCGAACAGCGCGACGCCCGCCACCGCGAGAACAACGGCGGCGGCGCGCGGCCTGTGCCAGCGTCTATCCACGGCCGTGCGCGGGTGCGGGTATACTGCCCCGCAGATTCGCCGGACGCCCTTCAAGAGCACGACGCGCCATGCTCACCACGATCGTCATCGTCATTCTGCTCGCGGCGATCATCTACAACCTCGGCGCCGGCCTGTATTTCATGTTGAGCGACAAGGGTCAGACCGATCGCACCGTGAAGGCACTGACGCGCCGCATCGGCCTTTCGGTACTGCTGATCATCCTCGTCATCATCGGCATCCTGACGGGGCTCATCAAGCCGCACGGCATCGGCTCGTAGCGCGCTGCCGTTCCGGACAATCCCGCGATACCGCGGCACATGACTTGGGCTTCAGCCCACCGCACGCGAGCGCATCGCGACCGCCGAATCGGTGAGCTAAAGCGCACTCTGTCCGATCGTCCGTCGGTGCCTCTCGGCGGACGTCGCTGTGTCCGCTTTCGCGGAGTGTCCGCCCGGGCTCAGAGCACGTACACGAACATGAACAGGCCGAGCCACACCACGTCGACGAAGTGCCAGTACCAGGCCACCGCCTCGAACGCGAAATGGTGGTCCTTGGTGAAATGCCCGCGCGCGCAGCGCAGCCAGATCACCGTCAGCATGATCGCGCCGAGCGTCACGTGCAGGCCGTGGAAGCCGGTCAGCATGAAGAACGTCGAGCCGTAGATGCCGCTGCCGAGCGTCAGGTTGAGGTGCGTGTAGGCCTCGATGTACTCGTGGGCCTGGAAACCGAGGAACGTCGCGCCGAGGATGACGGTCAGCGCGAGAAAGATCAGCAGGCCCTTGCGATTGCCGGCGCGCAGCGCGTGATGCGCAATCGTGATCGTCACGCCGGACGAGAGCAGCAGCAGCGTGTTGAGCAGCGGGATGCCCCAGGGCTCCATGACGCCGAAGCGGCCACCGATGTTGGCGGGGCCGTTCGTCGGCCACGCGGCGGAGAAGTCGGGCCAGAGATAGAAGTTGGTCAGCGCGCCGTGATCCGCGCCGCCGAGCCACGGCACCGACAGCGCCCGCGCGTAGAACAGCGCGCCGAAGAACGCGGCGAAGAACATCACCTCGGAGAAGATGAACCACATCATCCCCATGCGGAACGAGGTGTCGACCTGCTTGTTGTAGAGGCCGCGCAGGGACTCGCGGATCACCGTGCCGAACCAGCCGAACATCATGAACAGGAGCAGCGCGATGCCGACGCCCATGATGGGCTTGCCGATGCCCGAATCGTTGAGCCAGAGGCCGGCGCCGCCGACCGTGGCGAGCAGCCCGAACGAGCCGATGATCGGCCAGTGGCTGCCGTGCGGGACGTAGTAGGTGGCCTGGTCGTGGGCCGTTGCCTGGTTGTGCGCCATGGTTCGCGATCCTGTGTTTTTTGCGATCGATCCCGATCGCGAAGTCAAAGGTGCGGCCGTCCTCGCCGCACGCTTCCTCTAGCCTATCCCGCGGGCAGCGCCGAGCCCGTGTCGGCCAGGCGCTGCGTCGCGACCGTGTTTTCGTAGAACGTGTACGAGAGCGTCAGCTCGGTCACTTCCTTCGGCAGCTTCGGATCGACGACGAAGCGCACGGGCATGCGCCGCGACTCGCCGGCTTTCAGCAGCTGCTCGGTGAAGCAGAAGCATTCGGTCTTGTTGAAGTAAAGCGAGGCCGTGCTAGGCGCGACGCTCGGCACCGCGTTGCCGACGATCGGCTGGTCGGCGCGATTCGTCGCGTCGAACCAGGCTTCGGACAGCTTGCCGGGGTGCACCTCGATGCTCGGCAGCTCCGGCTGGAACGACCAGGGCAGCTTCGAGTTCACGTTGGCGACGAACTGCACGCGGATCGTGCGCGTGTCGTCCTCGACGAACGATGCCGCCTTCTCCCTGCTGACCGCGTTCTCGGCGAGCTTGATGCCGAGCACGTGCTCGCAGGCGATGCGGTACAGCGGCACCATCGCGAAGCCGAACAGGAACGCGCACGCGCAGACGATCAGCGCGACCTTCAGCACGCCGCGGTTGCGCTGGCTCGCTGGCGTCGGCTCGCTCATTTCCGGACGACAACCTCGATGATCGTGAGCGCGAACAGGAGCACCGCAATCGCACCGATGACGAGCGCCGTCCGTCGCGCTGCGGCGCGGCGGGCGTCGATGTCATGTGCGGAGTCGATTCGCGGCTTCATCGAAAACGTGCTGTCGTTGAAAAGTGCGGCCATGGATGGCCGCCTCTGGACTCCGGTCGCAATGGTCGTATCAACATCTCTCATCGTCCCAGTCTCAGCGATCAAGGACGATCGCAAAAATCAATGCGTCACATCGCCATGCGCCAGCGAATTCGCGTCGATCACCGGCGGCGTCGTGAAGCTGTGGTACGGCGCCGGCGACGGCAGTGTCCACTCCAGGCCGCGAGCGCCTTCCCAGACACGCGAGGTCGCGCGCTGCTTGGAGAAGAACACGCAGTGGATGATGACGCCGACGAAGATCAGCTGGCTCGCGCCGAACAGGAAGCCGCCGATCGACGAGATCATGTTGAAGTCGGCGAACGCGACGTTGTAGTCCGGGATACGGCGCGGCATGCCCGCAAGGCCGAGGAAGTGCTGCGGGAAGAACAGCACGTTCACCCAGATCACGCTGTTCCAGAAGTGGATCTTGCCCCACTTCTCCGAGTACATGTTGCCGGACCACTTCGGCAGCCAGTAGTACGTGGCGCCCATGATCGCGAACGCGGCGCCGGTGACCAGCACGTAGTGGAAGTGCGCGACGACGAAGTAGGTGTCCTGGTACTGGAAGTCGGCCGGCACCAGCGCGAGCGAGACGCCCGAGAAGCCGCCGATCGTGAACAGGATGACGAACGCGATCGCGAACAGCATCGGCGTCTCGAACGTCAGCGAGCCCTTCCACATCGTGGTGACCCAGTTGAACACCTTAACGCCGGTCGGCACCGCGATCAGCATCGTCGCGTACATGAAGAACAGCTCGCCGCCGAGCGGCATGCCGACGGTGAACATGTGGTGCGCCCACACGATGAAGGAGAGGAACGCGATCGAGGCGATCGCGTACACCATGGCCTGGTAGCCGAACAGCGGCTTGCGCGCGAAGGTCGGGATGATCTCCGACACGATGCCGAACGCCGGCAGGATCATGATGTAGACCTCGGGGTGCCCGAAGAACCAGAAGATGTGCTGGTACATCACGGGATCGCCGCCGCCGGCCGCGTTGAAGAAGCTGGTGCCGAAGTACTTGTCGGTGAGCAGCATCGTCACCGCGCCGGCGAGCACCGGCATCACCGCGATCAGCAGGAACGCCGTGATGAGCCAGCTCCACACGAACACCGGCATCTTGAGGAGATCGACGCCGGGCGCGCGCATGTTGAGAATGGTCGCGATGATGTTGATCGCGCCCATGATCGACGAGATGCCCATCAGGTGGATCGAGAAGATCATGAACGCGACGTTGTAGCCGCCCTCGAGCGCGAGCGGCGGGTACATCGTCCAGCCGCCCTGCGGGCCGCCGCCCGGCATGAAGATCTCGCTGATCAAGAGGAAGAACGCGAACGGCAGGATCCAGAACGACCAGTTGTTCATGCGCGGCAGCGCCATGTCGGGCGCGCCGATCATCATCGGGATCAGCCAGTTCGCGAGGCCGACGAAGGCGGGCATGATCGCGCCGAAGATCATGATCAGCGCGTGCATCGTCGTCATCTCGTTGAAGAACTCCGGCTGCACGAGCTGCATGCCCGGCTGGAAGAGCTCCGCGCGGATGATCATCGCCATCGAGCCGCCGATGAAGAACATCGTCAGCGAGAAGACGAGATAGAGCGTCCCGATGTCCTTGTGGTTCGTCGTGAACAGCCAGCGATGCAGGAAGCCGTGCGGCTTGTGATCGTGCTCGCCATGGATGTCGTGGGCGGGCTGGATCGCGGGATTGACTGCGGCCATGACCTTGAACCTCGAATGCGTATAGGAGTTGCGATCAGCCTTGCGGAGGCGTCGTCGGCGCTGCGGGCGCGGCGGTGTCCGCGGTCGCAGCGGCCTGGTTGATGCCCTCGGCGGCCTGCTCGCTGGCGAGCCACTGCTCGAACTCGGCCTTCGGCACCGCCTTGACGACGATGGGCATGAAGGCGTGGTCCTTGCCGCAGAGCTCGGCGCACTGGCCGCGATAGACGCCGGGCGTCGGGATCTCGGTCCAGGTGCTGTTGATGATTCCGGGAATCGCGTCCTGCTTCCAACCCAGCGAGGGCACCCACCAGGCGTGGATCACGTCGTCGGCGGTGAGCACGAAGCGGATCTTGACGCCGACCGGCACGACCAGCGGCTTGTCGACGTTGAGAAGGTAGCTCTGGTAGTCGCCGTCCTTCACCGCGGCGGGGTCGAGGCCCGAGCCGAGCTGGCGCGTGCGGTTCGATTCCGCGTCGAGGCTGGAGATGAAATTGACGCCGGTGTTCTTGTTGCCGTAATCGACGTATTCGTAGCGCCACTTCCACTGATAGCCGGTGATCTTGATCGTCATGTCGGCGTTTTCGGTGTCCGCCATGTCGATCAGGAGCTTGGTGGCCGGCCAGGCCAGGATGATGAGCAGGAGGATCGGCACGATCGTCCAGACCGTCTCGAGCTTGGTCGAGTGGCTCCACTGCTCGGGCACCGCGCCCTTCGATTTGCGGAACTTCCACATCGCGATGAACATCGCGCCGAACACCACCGCGCCGATGCCCAGGCACACATAGAACCCGAGCATGTGCAGGTTCCAGATGCGCTGCGAGATCGAAGTGACCCCGGGCGTCAGGTTGAGCTGCCAGGGCTCGGGATTGGCGAGCGCCACGCCGCTCGCCAGGAGCGCGATCACCGCGAGCACAGGAGCAAAGGCGCTGGACACCCGCCGGCGCGAGGACGGCGACCGCGCGAGCGCTGCCGACGCGTGCGAAACCCCACTTGGAATCATCGTGTCACCTTGATCGGCTATCGGCGCGGGAATGCCTCGAATCCCTGTAAATACAGCTGCAGCCGCGATCCCCGCGATCCGTCGACCGGGCACTCACGCGTCCGCCGCAACCCTGCACCGATATGGAGAAAAACGGTAAGCGAAGCCTTGAAATGATAGTGGACCCGCGCGTTCACGGGCAAGGACGAACGCGGCGGGATCGCGGCCTCGCGGGCTCCCGAGCTGTGACATTCCGCCGCACCGTCTTCGCCTTCAGCCCGTGAATCGCACCTGGCGGCTTCGTTCTGACGCGCTGAAGGCGGTGATCCCCGCTTTGGCGGGGACGACGAAGAGTGGCGAAGAGGTGCTCTGGCAGCAAAAAAACTGCCCTCACTCTGCCCTCTCCCGCAAGCGGGAGAGGGGAAAAGCAGCACCGCAGGCTCGGCGTTCCCGCAGCGCGGAACTGGACGTCCCCTTCCTCGTTCCCGCGAAAGCGGGAACCCGGCGACTTTCCTTCCCAACCGCCAATCACGGCGACACGGTGACGCCCCGCCCCACTTTCGCGCGCCTGCCGGAGCACCCACATTGGTTCCCCGTCGGCCGCTCACTACACTACGCCGCTCTGCGGCGCCGTGATCCGGCCGACCGCTACCCAACAGCCGCGAGAAGCCGCCTTGAGCGACATCCTCAGCCCCGAGCTCCCGACCGCCGTCGAACCCGCCCGCGCGCGCATCACGGCCGCGTGGACGCGCGATGAAACCGAAGCCGTGGACGACCTGCTCTCGCAGGCGACGCTGCCGCCCGCCGAGCGCGAGCTGGTGCTCGCGCGAGCGAGCGAGCTCGTGGCGCGCGTGCGCGCGCGCGCCGATCAGCAGTCGGCGGTCGAATCCTTCATGCGCCAGTACGACCTCTCCAGCGAGGAAGGCGTGCTGCTGATGTGCGTCGCCGAAGCGCTGCTGCGCATTCCCGATACGGCGACCGCCGACAAGCTGATCCGCGACAAGCTCGGCGAGGCCGACTGGAAGAAGCACCTCGGCACGAGTGATTCCGTGTTCGTCAACGCCTCCACCTGGGGCCTGATGCTCACCGGCCATCTCGTCGCGCTCGCCGAGGACACGCGCCGCGATTTCGCGGGGGCGCTCCGGAGGCTGATCGGCCGCGCCGGCGAGCCCGTCGTGCGCCTCGCCGTGCGTCAGGCGATGCGCATCATGGGCCATCAGTTCGTCATGGGCCGGACGATGAAGGAGGCCCTCGAGCGCGCCGACGAGAAAGAGAACGCGGCCTATCGCTACTCGTACGACATGCTCGGCGAGGCCGCGCTGACGCAGCCGGACGCCGAGCGTTACTACCAGGCCTACATCGACGCGATCAACGCGCTCGGCGCGCGCAGCATCGCCGCGAAGTCGCGCGAGAACGACGTGCTCGACGCGCCGTCGATCTCGGTCAAGCTCTCCGCTCTGCACCCGCGCTACGAAGTCGCCAAGCGCCAGCGCGTGCTCGCGGAGCTGACGCCGAAGGTCCTCGCACTCGCGCAGCTCGCCCGGCAGAACGGCATCGGCATGACCGTCGATGCCGAAGAAGCCGACCGGCTGGAGCTCTCGCTCGACATCATCGGCGCCGTCTTCGCCGATCCGTCGCTCGAAGGCTGGAATGGCTTCGGCCTCGCCGTGCAGGCGTACCAGAAGCGCGCGCCGTTCGTCATCGACTGGCTCGCCGAGACCGCGCGCAAGGCGAACCGCCGCTGGTGCGTGCGGCTGGTCAAGGGCGCGTACTGGGATTCGGAGATCAAGCGCGCGCAGGAGCTGGGCCTGCCGGGCTATCCGGTCTACACGCGCAAGCCCAACACGGACGTGTCGTATCTTGCCTGCGCGCGGCGATTGTTCGACGCCGGCACGGATCTGATCTACCCGCAGTTCGCGACGCACAACGCGCACACGATCGCCGCGATCCATCATCTTGCGCACGGCCGCCCGTTCGAGTTCCAGCGTCTGCACGGCATGGGCACGGATCTCTATGCCGAAGTCATAGGTCCGAATAATCTGAATGTGCCGTGCCGCGTCTACGCGCCGGTCGGCTCGCACGAGGATCTCTTGCCTTATCTCGTTCGCCGCCTTCTGGAAAACGGCGCGAACACCTCGTTCGTCAACCGCATCGTCGACGAGGACGTTTCGATCCGCGACCTCGTCGCCGATCCTGCCGAGATCGTGCGCGGCTTCGCCTCGAAGCCGCACCCGCGCATTCCTCTTCCCATCAACCTTTACGGCGAACTGCGGAAAAACTCCATGGGCGTCAATCTCGCGAACGACGACGCGCTACGCGCGCTGGCCGAAGCGGTCAACCAGCACAAGGGGCCGTGGAAAGCCGAGCCGCTCGTGCCCGGCGCCGCGAACGCCGGCGACGTGCGCGCAGTGACGAATCCCGCCGACCGCCGGCAGGTCGTCGGCGAGTCGCGCCACGCCGACGCCGCGACGATCGAGAAGGCACTGGCGAACGCCGTCGACGCGCAGCCCGCATGGGACACGCTGCCCGCCGCGAGCCGCGCGACGATCCTCGAGCACGCGGCCGATCTCCTGGAGCAGCGCCGCGGCGAGTTCATCGCGCTCTGCGTGCGCGAAGCCGGCAAGACGATTCCGGCCGCGATCGGCGAAGTGCGCGAAGCGGCCGATCTCCTGCGCTATTACGCCGCGATGGCGCGCAAGCTGTTCGGCCAGCCGGAAACGCTGCCGGGGCCGACCGGCGAATCGAATCAGTTGTTCCTGCGCGGCCGCGGCGTGTTCGTCTGCATCAGCCCGTGGAACTTCCCGCTCGCGATCTTCACCGGCCAGCTCGCCGCCGGCCTCGCCGCCGGCAACTCCGTCATCGCCAAGCCTGCGGACCAGACCACGCTGATCGGCTACGCCGCCGTCAGGCTGCTGCACGAAGCCGGCGTGCCCGAGGCCGTGCTGCAGTACGTGCCGTGCAAGGGCTCCGTGCTCGGCAAGACGCTGCTGACGCGCAACGAAGTCGCCGGCGTCTGCTTCACGGGCTCCACCGAAACCGCGTGGACGATCAACCGCACGCTCGCCGCGCGCAACGCGCCGATCGCCGCGCTGATCGCCGAAACCGGCGGTCAGAACGCGCTGATCGCGGATTCCTCCGCCCTGCCCGAGCAGCTCGTGAAGGACGTCATGGCCAGCGCTTTCGACTCCGCCGGCCAGCGCTGCTCCGCCGCGCGCGTGCTTTACGTGCAGGAGGACATCGCGGACAAGGTCATCGCGATGCTGAAGGGCGCGATGGACGAGCTCGTCGTCGGCGATCCCGCGCTGCTCTCCACCGACGTCGGGCCGGTCATCGACGAGCCCTCGTGCAAGAGCCTCGAAGAGCACGCCGCGCGCATGGACAAGGAAGCGAAGCTCATCAACATCGCGAAGCTCTCGCCCGGCTCCGAGCACGGCACGTTCTTCCTGCCGCGCGCCTACGAGATTCCGTCGATCAAGCTGCTGACGCGCGAGGTGTTCGGCCCGGCCCTGCACGTCGTGCGCTGGAAGGCGGACGAGCTGGACGACGTGATCGACGCGATCAACGGGACCGGCTTCGGGTTGACGCTCGGCGTGCACAGTCGCATCGATGCGACGATCGAGCACATTGCGAAGCGGGCGAAGGTGGGGAATACGTACGTCAACCGCAACCAGATTGGTGCGGTGGTCGGGGTGCAGCCGTTCGGTGGCGAGAATCTATCGGGCACCGGGCCGAAGGCGGGCGGGCCGCATTATCTGCTGCGGTTTGCGACCGAGAGAACGCTGACGGTCAATACGACGGCCGCGGGCGGGAACGCGTCGTTGCTCACGCTGGCTGAATAATCTTATCGACTATCTATGCAATGATGTCGCCGGGCGGTGCAGTCCAATCTCACTATGATAGCAAAATCAATTAGTTAGATAGATATCTCAGCTAATCCTTCTTGACTATCTATGCACAAATCTATGCAATCACTGCATGGATGAGTCCCGCTGGGCCCGCCTCGAAGTCTTCCTGACCCGAAACGGCGTCGTCCGCGCCGCCGACATCGCGCGCGAGTTCGGCGTCAACCAGTCCACCGTCTCCCGCCTCATCGCCGACGCCGGCGCGCGCGTCGTCCGCATCGGCCGCGCACGCTCGGCGCGTTATGCGCTCGCGCGAGACATCGGGCGCGCCGGCAGCCATTGGCCGCTCTATCGAATCAACGCCGAAGGACGCGCCGAACGGCTCGGCGAGCTGCACGCGCTCAGCGGCGAGCAATTCTGGTTCGAATCTTCGGGTCCGCGACCCGCGTTCCTCCATGGAGATTTCGCCCACGGCGTATTCCCGGGCCTCCCCTGGTTTCTGGACGATCAGCGCCCGCAAGGCTTTCTCGGTCGCGCATTCGGAAGGCGCGTCGCACCCGACATCAACGCGAACCCCGACATTCTTCTATGGAATGCGGACGACATCGTGCTGGCCCTGCTCCGGCACGGCGATGATGCGCCCGGCGATCTCGTGCTCGGCGAAGCGTCGCTGCAGCGCGCGCTGCAACGAACCCTCGGCCAAGCCGACCTCATTCTGTTGGCGGATCGCTCCGCCGAATATCCACGCCGCGCCGAAGCCGTTTTGCGTGGCGAGAATTTCGGATCTTCCGCGGGCGGGGAGCAACCCAAGTTCGCCGTGACGCTGCGCGATGGCGAAGAGGCACGGCCCGTCATCGTCAAGTTCAGCGAGCGAACGGAAAGCGCCGGCGCGCGACGCTGGGCCGATCTCCTCATCGCCGAGCACCTCGCCGGCATCAGCCTCAAGGAATCGGGGCTCGAAGCCGCCGACAGCGAAGTCCTCGAAGCCGGCGGCCGCGTGTTCCTGCAATCGACGCGCTTCGATCGCACGCCCGCGCGCGGGCGCTCGGGATTCGTTTCGCTCGCGGCGCTCGATGCCGCGTACTACGGTCATGTCCGCATCGACTGGTGGCGCTTCGCGCCCGAGCTCGAACGCGATGGATGGATCGACGCCGACAGCGCGCGACGACTGCGAATCTACGGCTGGTTCGGCACGCTGATTTCGAACAGCGACATGCATCTGGCGAACGCCGCGCTGCGACTCACGGACGAGCGTCCCCTGCGACTGCTGCCCGCCTACGACATGCTGCCGATGCAGTTTCGACCCGCGCCGAGCGGTGAAGTCGTCGAGCGGAATTACGAAGTCGCGCTGCCGACGCCGGAGCGCCGTGAGGACTGGCACGTCGCCGCGCGCATCGCGCGTGAGTTTTGGGAGCGCACAGCCGATGAGCCGCGCATTTCGAGCGGATTCCGCGCGCTGGCCGGGGAGGCGCGATCCGCGCTGGATCAGGCCATCCGACGGAGCTAGCATGGGAATCGGCCGCTCAGGCTGCTGACGTCCGAAGTGTTCGGACCGGCGCTGCATGTCGTGCGGTGGAAATCGGACGAGCTCGACGACGTGATCGATGCGATCAACGCCACAGGTTACGGGTTGACGCTCGGCGTGCTGGCGCGTTCGCTCAGGGACCGATCAAACTCTCGGCCGGAATGCCAAGATTCCTGTGCAGGCTGCGAATCATGTCGACCGTCAGGCTGCGCTTGCCGTTGAGCACTTCGTACACGCGATTCGGCCGCCCGATCGAAGGCACCAGATCCTTGACGGTGAGCCCGCCCTGCTCCATCCGGAAACGGATCGCCTCGATGGGATCGGGCGCCTTGATCGGAAAGTGCCGCGCTTCGTACGCCTCGACCAGCGTGGCTAGGATTTCGAACCGATCGCCGTCCTCGGTGCCGGGCTCGGGCTCGTCATCGAAATACGCCGACAGCTCCTTCAGAGCGGCCTTGTAGTCTTTCTTCGTGCGAATCGGGCGAATATTCATGGGGCCTCCACAGTGGCCGCATCGATCTTGCTGTATTGCGCGTGCGTGCCGACGAACTTGATGTAGACGGCTTGAAAGCGGTAAGCGACGGCGACGATCAAGCGATAGTCGTTGCCTTTGATGTTGAAAACAACGCGATTCTTGCCAATGAAGCTTGCGGTTGCGTAGCGATTCTTGATCTCTCGCGGCGTTTGCCAGGACGCATGTCTGGCTTCGTCGTACCATGCCTTGAGCGGCTGCTCGGCATCGGGATGACGCTGCCAGAAGTGTCTCAGGGTACTGACCGCGACGATCTTCATGAGCTATGGTAGTCCCAATATGGGACTTACGCAACTTCTGGGTCGTTACTTCGCGCCACTGCGCTCGCGCGCGAACCCGCAACCGGCGTCACCGCCGCGCGCCGATGCCGACCCTGACCTACTACGCAGCTAAAGTCATATCGACCGCTCCCGCGTCGACGTCCCGATGCTCGCCCTCCGCGGCGAGATGGCGGAAAGCCATCGGCTTTCCCATCCGGTCTCGAACAGGGCGAGGCCGTCTTCCTCGAACGTCGGAATCTGGCCGAACGGATGCAGCGCGAGATGCGCGGGCTCCTTCAGCGCGCGGAACGGCACGAGGCGCACTCCGTAGGCCTGGCCCGTTTCCTCGAGCGACCAGCGGACGCGCGTGTCGCGCGCAAGGCCTGGCCGCCGTCGGGCGAACGTTCGAAGGCGGTAATGACGACGGTCATCGCGACGGCTCCGTTGCACCGGGAAGCGGGCCGGCTGCAACAGGATATCGGGTCGAGTGATCCGGGGGCCGATGCGCGCTGTCACGGCTGAACGTGGCTGCTCGCCGATGAACGCGAAAGGGGATGCGACGGCGGCCACAGTCCGATGACGGCCGCCGGCCCTACGATCGCTGCCGCAGGGGTTTTCCGGACGATCCGGAACGCAATGGGCAAAGCGAGATGAGTGACAACGTCTGGTACCACGTCGCCACGCAACGCGGCGACACGGAAACGGCGACGCTGTGGATGGTGATGCGCGACGAATCGGGCTACACGTGCCGCACGTGGCAGCTCGCGGGATTCGAGCGGCGCAAGATCGAGGCCTGGATGCGCATGACGGAGCAGCGGCGGGCCAAGGGTCTCGCGATCGAGCCGCCGCCCGACATCGACGACATGACGCCCGAGGAAGCGCATTTCGCGAAGATCCACGAGGCGCGGGCGTATCTCGGCACGCCGTGGAACCCGGAGCTGCGCCGGCACGCCGCGGAGTTTTTCCGGCAGATCGATCCGGTGAAGTATCCGGGCTGAGGCGCGCGATCTGCTGCGACGGCAGCCGCGTTTTTCCCCTCTCCCGCTTGCGGGAGAGGGTTGGGGTGAGGCAATCGGAGCGACGACGTTCCCCGAGGACGAAAAAGGCGGGTTTGAAGTTTCGAGCCAAGCTCGCCCTCACCCCTGCCCTCTCCCGCAAATGGGAGAGGGGAAAGAAATCTGCGCGCGGGGCGTGTGTTTTTTTGCTGCGGCGGCACGCGCACTGCGTCCGTCGGTCCGGCGTATTTCCTATTGCTGTGCGCCGCCGCACTGATTCGCCTTCAGGCGGGCGGCGCGTTCCGGATAGACGTCGTCCAGGAGCTCCATCCACTTGCGCCACGCGCGGCGTGCGTCGTCCTTCTGCGCCTCGGTGACGGGGGGCAGCGGATGCGGCTTCACACGCTCGTATCGCCGGCCGTGAAAATCGATGCCGGCTTTCGCCAGTGCCGACTGCACGCTATCGATATTCGCCTGCCCGTCGTCGACCAGCACGATGGAACGGTAATGACCGCGAAGGTGCAACACGTCGAGTAGCGCGAGCAGCGCGGCGCCCTTGTCGCCGCCACCGGTCATGAGGACGCCGTCGGCATATGTCACGCGGCGCCCGCTTCCGGCCGGCAGGCGGAACGACACGGCGTCTGCATGCCGGAGCGGCGCGATCGGCGCGTAGCCGGCGCGGCTCAGCTCGCGCATCGTCGCGCCGCGCTGATCGGGGCTGCGCGACGTGAGCACCAGCCGATCGAACGGCAGGTTGTTGAGCACTTTCTGGACGTCGTTGCCGCCCGCGCTCGCCTCGGTCGCGGTCAGGCTGCCGGCTTCGTAATTCATCGCGATGACGTCGTACAGGCACGGCACCTTGTCGGCATCGCCCGGCTTGAGCTCCCTGCTCTGCCAGACGTACCAGCGGTCGCTGCCGAAGAACTGCGCGGGCAGATCCGGCGTGGTGCGCGGCGGTGGCGTGAGCAGCGTGTCGTCGATGTCGAGGACCAGCAGTGTCCGCGTGCGATCCAGCGCGGCAGCGAGCGGCTCGATCTCGCGGAAATTCCGGATCGCGGAGACATCGGAGACGAGCGAGGTGCGCACGGCGGAAGCCGTGCATCCGGCCAGCACGCATGCCAGCGCGAAGGCGACGAAGCCGATCGCCGCGTGTGGGCGCGAGCGCGCGCGGGCCGTGCGAAAGCTCGGGTCGTCACTCATGCTGCCTCCCCTTTCGATCCGCGCGACGAGGCGCGCCTCGATCGCGAATTCCGGGCCCGACAAATGAAAAGGCCCCGGATGTTTCCATCCGGGGCCTTCGTGATCAAGGTCTGCGCGGCTTCAGACGACCTGGACCTGATCGGCCTGCATGCCCTTCTGGCCCTGCACGGCGACGAAGGTCACCTTCTGGCCTTCCTGAAGCGACTTGAAACCGGTGCCTTGGATCGCGCGGAAGTGCACGAACAGGTCAGGGCCGCTCTCCGGCGTGATGAAGCCGAAGCCCTTGGCATCGTTGAACCATTTGACGGTTCCGGTCTGACGATTCGACATCTCGAATATTTCCTTTGTTCAAGTTGGGACAAACGTAATCGCGATCGCGGTGCATCCGGATCGAGACTGGGGCTGCTGGGAGTAATCGAGGCGAAGCGATGAGCGGACCGGTTAGGGATCAACCGCATCGGGCCACGGTTCACTGTGACCCTAGCAAACACAGTAAGGGCACTATAACCGGTATATCGGACAAAAGCGACTGCACAGTCCGCTGGAAAGCCGACCCCGTCGCGGAATCGGTCGCCGCATGCGCATTTCGCGGTTTTTTCGCGTGTTTTCGCGCCCGCGGACTTCCCGGCAAGGACGAAACCGGAACCCCGGAAACGCGACGAGCGCCCGAAGGCGCCCGCCGCGCTCCCCATAAACCGTCGCTCAGAACCGGTACTGCCCCGAGATTGCGAGCAGGTTGCCCGAGCTTTCGAAGTGCCCGGTGAGCGTGCTGAAGGTCGCGCTGGTGTGATTGACGTCGCCGTCGTCCACCCAGAGATGCACGTAGCCCGCCTCGAACTTGAGATTGTCGTCGACCTTGTAGCCGAGGCCGAACGAGAGCCAGGTGCGGTTGGCGTCCGGAATGCGCGGCGTGCGCGTCGCGTCGCGCGTCGGCGTCTGGTCGTAGGCGACGCCGGCGCGGAGCGTCCATTTCGGATCGAGGCGCCAGTCGCCGCCGAGCGAGAAGAACCACGAATCCTTCCAGTCGAAGATCGACACCGAATCGGGCTGCGCGGGATTCGCGTAGTGCACAACGAGCTTCTCGAAGCTCGACCACTGCGTGTAGCCGACGTCGGCGCCGAAGCTGAAGCGGTCGTCCATCGTGTGCCACCAGCTCAGCGTCGCGAACGCCGGCGTGTCGAAATCGGCCTTGCCGTCGCTGTCGACGAACGCGCCGCCGAGGAACGGCACGAGATTCGAAGGCACGAGGAACTTGCCGTCGCCTTCGATGGTGTGCTCGATCTTGGAATGGAAGTTGACGCCGATGTTGTCGTTCGGCGTCGCTTTCCAGAGCAGGCCGAGGCCGAAGCCGTAGCCCCAGTCGTCGCCCTTGAGGCTGCCGAAGCCGTCGGCTTCCTGCGGCAGCAATGCGCCGTTGGTCGGGCCGGCGAGAATCGTGCCGAAGTCGATCGCCTGCGTCAGCTTGGCGCTGGTGCGCTGCGCGATGAGACTCGCGCCGAGCGAGAATTCGTCGGAGAGCTGCCACGATGCGGCGAACGTCAGCGCCGGTGATTCGAGCTTGGATTCCAGCGCTTCGTAGCGGCCGACCCAGCCCTCGTTGTAGTCGGTCTGGAATCCGAACGGCGCGGTCAGCGACACGCCGAGCGTCCACGCGTCGTTGACCGGATGCACGAAGTAGATCGCCGGCACGGGTTTGGTCGTGCCGCCGTCGCCGCCGTTGCCGCCGGTCAGCGGGCGGCCGAGGAAATCCTGTCCGCTGCCGTGGAACTTCGTCTCGAAATTGATCGCGGTGAGGTCGGCCTGGAAGCAGCCGCTCTTGAGCCCGCTCATTGCGGCCGGGTTGTTGGCGACGACCGCGCAATCGCCCGGCGCTGCGGCAGAGCCTGCGAACGAGCGCCCCATGGCTTCGGCGCTGTTCTCCTTCAACTGGAACGCCGACGCATGCGCGGTTTCGCCGGTCAGCGCCGCGGCGAGCGCCAGCGGCAGGATCGCCAGCATCGGCGCGGTCGGTCGGCAACGGAGAAGACGGCTCATGCGGGAGGGCTCCTGGCGGGACGGCTTGCGGGCGTTCACTACGCATCCTTTGCGGGACCGGATGATCTTAGCTGTTTCTTCACATCCCCATCCATCCTGCGCCGCCGCATTTGCTGCGTCGCGGCACACAGAAACAGGAATCCGCTGCGACAGGCCTCACTGTGCGCCGACGGCGCTGGCCGCAGAATCCGGCGCATGATCCCCGCGCGATGCCTGGCTGCCGTTCCGTTGCTGCTGATGTTCACCCTCGCCCGCGCTGCGAGCACCGTGCGCTTGCCGGACTGGATGTGCGGCGCCGGCGACACCGTGTTCCGCTCCGGCTTCGAGTCGGACGAGGTCCTGCCGCATGATCCCTCGAACGGCAGCGGCGGCGCCTACCCCGGCAACCAGACGCGCACGATCACCGTGTCCGGGATAGGCAACCGCACGTTCTACCTGCGCCTGCCGCCGGCCTACACGCCCACGCGCTCATGGCCGCTGCTGCTTGCGCTGCACGGCGCCGCGGGCTCGCCCGGTGCGGCGCAGGCCGCGGCACAACAGGTGCGGAGCGACTGGTCGAGCTGGGCCGACAGCCACGGCTTCGTCGTGCTGGCGCCGGTCGCGAGCGGATCGCAGGGCAGCTGGGTGCCGCAAACCGACGTGCCCGTGATGTCGGCCGCGCTCGACGACACGATGGCTCGCTACAACATCGAACGGACGCGCATCGAACTATGGGGCTTCTCGGCCGGCGCGCACGTCGCGCACGCGCTTGCACTTTTCAACGCCGATTACTTCGCGGCCTACGGCGTCAGCGCCGGATCGCTCACGCAATACGCGTGCACCGACAACGGCGTACCGCCGCCGAGCTGCAATCAGCTTCTCGGCTCGGCGCAGCCGAAGATTCCGGTGGATATCCATCTCGGCACGCTGGATCCGCTGTACACGACCTACGGCGCCGGCGACGATCCGGGCCGGTTCCAGAGTAACGGCTGGGTCATGAACCAGGACCTGTTCTACACGCTGTTCGCGGGCGGGCACACGTATACGGTCGCGCAGCTCGGCGAGATCTGGACGAATATCTGTCCGTTCGCGCTCGGGCCGTAGCTCCCTCGTGAGGCAGCGCGCTGCACCGTCGCGAAAAATCAGGAAGCGAACCTATGAGCCATGAACGCTGAGATCGGGACTGCGGTATGCGCTACGCCGGCTGCTGCATGCGGGCCAGCTCCTGCACGCCTTCGCGCGCGAGGTCGCTGAGGCCGTGCCCGCCCGCTTCGAGATGCGCGATGATCTGCCTGCGCATGCGCGGCTCCCAGAATCGCCTGAGATGCGTCGCCACGCCGCTGACGGCGGCCGCGTGATCGGGCTCGGACGCGAAGTAGTTGGCGATGTCGTTGACCATGTCGACCAGCCGTTCGACGTTCATGCCGGAATCTCCATTGGCGTGCGCATTAGGCGCTGCGGGTTCGCATAGACCACATGGCCCTCGGGCCGCGCGAACCCGATCAGCGTCATGCCGGTTTCCTCGGCGAGATGGATCGCAAGCGCGGTCGGCGCGGAGATCGCGGCGAGCAGCGCGATGCCGACCGTCGCGGACTTCTGCACCATCTCGTAACTCGCGCGGCTCGTGACGACGAGAAAGCCGTCGTCGACGCGCTCGCCCGTCTTCGCCATCGCGCCGATCAGCTTGTCCAGCGCGTTGTGCCGACCAACGTCCTCTCGCACCAGCGCGATGTCGCCGTCGCGATGCGCCCACGCCGCCGCGTGTGTCGCGCCCGTCGCGACGTTGAGCGGCTGACGATCGTGCAACTGCGCGAGCGCGCGGTGCAGAGCCGCTGCGTCGATCTCCGGGCCTTCGCCCACCGGTGGCGGCTGGCGTACGGCGTCCTCGAGCGCCTGCGCGCCGCAGAGCCCGCAGCTCGTGCGGCCGGTGAGGTTGCGATGCCGTGCCTCCAGCGCCTCGGCGCGCGCGGCGGGGATGCAGAGGCGCATCTCGATGCCTTCGAGCAGCGTCTTTATCTCGACCGATTCGAGCTCTTCCGGGCGGCCGATCACCGCCTCGCTCAGCGAAAAGCCGAGCGCGAACTCGTCGAGGTCGCGCGGCGTCGCCATCATGACGACGTGCGGCCGGTCGTTGTAGACGAACGCGATCGGCACTTCCTCGGCGATCGCGTCCGTGAGCTCGGCATCCCTGCCCGAGCGGAAGCGGCGGATCGGCCGGCGCACGAAGCCCGCGTGCGATTCGTCCGCGGGCTCAGGCGGTTGGCGTCGCGACCCGCTCATTCGCCTTGTCCAGCAGCGCCTGCTGCCTTTCGCTGAACTCGCGATAGCGCTTCTGCCAGTCGGACGGCTGGTTCACGCGCGTGACCTGGACCGCGGTGACCTTGTACTCCGGACAGTTCGTCGCCCAGTCCGAGTTCTCGGTGGTGATCACGTTCGCGCCCGAGAACGGGAAGTGGAACGTGGTGTAGACGACGCCGGGCTGCATGCGATCGCTGATCAGCGCGCGCAGCACGGTCTCGCCGGCACGGCTCTCGATGCCGACCCAGTCGCCGTCCTTGATGCCGCGGTCCTCGGCGTCCTGCGGATGGATCTCGAGGCGGTCCTCGCTGTGCCAGCGCACGTTTTCGGTGCGCCGCGTCTGCGCGCCCACGTTGTACTGCGTGAGGATGCGGCCGGTGGTGAGGATCAGCGGGTACTTCGCGTTGACCTTCTCGGTCGTCGGCACGTATTCGGTCAGCAGGAACCGTCCCTTGCCGCGCACGAACTCGCCGACGTGCATCGTCGGCGTGCCTTCGGGGTGCTGCTCGTTGCACGGCCACTGCACGCTGCCGAGCTCGTCGATGCGCGCGAAGCTCATGTTGGCGAACGTCGGCGTGACGCGGGCGATCTCGTCCATGATCTCGGACGCGTGCGTGTAGTGCATCGGATAGCCGATCGCGTTGGAGAGGAGCTGCGTGATCTCCCAGTCCGCGTAGCCATTCTTCGGCTGCATGACCTTGCGCACGCGCGAGACGCGGCGCTCGGCGTTGGTGAACGTGCCGTCCTTCTCGAGGAAAGTGGACCCCGGCAGGAACACGTGCGCGAACTTCGCCGTCTCGTTGAGAAACAGGTCCTGCACGATGATGCATTCCATCGAGGTCAGGGCGGCGGTGACGTGCTGCGTGTTCGGATCGGACTGCGCGATGTCCTCGCCCTGGATGTAGAGCGCCTTGAACTCGCCGTCGAGCGCGGCCTCGAACATGTTCGGAATGCGCAGGCCCGGCTCGGCCAGCAGCTCGACGCCCCACTCCTTCTCGAACACCGAGCGCACCGCGTCGTCGGCGACGTGGCGGTACGCGGTGAACTCGTGCGGGAACGAGCCCATGTCGCACGAGCCCTGCACGTTGTTCTGCCCGCGCAGCGGATTGACGCCGACGCCTTCGCGGCCGATGTTGCCCGTCGCCATCGCAAGATTCGCGATGCCCATGACCGCGGTGGAGCCCTGCGAGTGCTCGGTGACGCCGAGGCCGTAGTAGATCGCGCCGTTGCCGCCGGTCGCGTAGAGGCGCGCGGCGGCGCGCACGTCGGCCGCGGGCACGCCGGTGACGCTCTCCATCGCCTCGGGCGAATTGCGCGGCTCGGCGACGAAGGCGCGCCACTTCGCGAACGCCTCAGGCTCGCAGCGCGTGCGCACGAACTCCTCGTCGATGAGGTTTTCGGCGACGATGACGTGCGCCAGCGAATTCAGCATCGCGACATTCGTGCCGGGCCGGAGCTGCAGGTGATAGTCGGCCTGGATGTGCGGCGTGCGCACGATGTCGATGCGGCGCGGATCGATGACGATGAGCCGCGCGCCCTGGCGCAGGCGCCGTTTCATCTGCGAGGCGAACACCGGATGGCCGTCGGTCGGATTCGCGCCCATGATGACGATCACGTCCGCCTTCATGACCGAATCGAAGTTCTGCGTGCCGGCCGATTCGCCGATCGTGTTCTTGAGCCCGTATCCGGTCGGCGAATGACAGACGCGCGCGCAGGTGTCCACGTTGTTGTTGCGGAAGCCGGCGCGCACGAGCTTCTGCACGAGATAGGTTTCCTCGTTCGTACAGCGCGAGGACGTGATGCCGCCGATCGAGAAGCGGCCGTACTTCGCCTGGATGCGCTTGAGCTCGGACGCGGCGTGGCTGATCGCCTCCTCCCAGCTCACTTCGCGCCAGGGATCGGAGATCTTCGCCCGCACCATCGGCTTCAGGATGCGATCGGGGTGCGTCGCATAGCCGATCGCGAAGCGGCCCTTGACACAACTGTGGCCGTGATTCGCATGGCCGTCCTTGTTCGGCACCATGCGCACGATCTCTTCGCCCTTCATCTCGGCGCGGAACGAGCAGCCGACGCCGCAGTACGCACAGGTGGTGACGACGCTGCACTCCGGCGCACCCTTCGCCAGCAGCGACTTCTCGACGAGCGCGCCGGTCGGGCAAGCCTGCACGCAGGCGCCGCACGAGACGCACTCGGAATCCATGAACGGCTCGTCCTGGCTCGCGGCGATCTTCGATTCGAAACCGCGGCCCTGGACCGTCAGCGCCAGCGTGCCCTGCTGCTCGTCGCAGGCGCGCACGCAGCGCGAGCAGACGATGCACTGGGCGGGATCGAAGCGGAAGTACGGATTCGATTCGTCGATCTCGGCGAAGAGCTCGTTGTCTTCGCCGGTCGGCTTCTTCGCGTTCACGTGGTTGGCGCCGTCAAAGCCGTAGCGCACGTCCTCGAGACCGACCAGCTTTGCCATCTCCTCGATCTCGGTGCGCCCGCCGGGCGGCGCCGTGATCGCGGCTAGGGGATGATCGGAAAGGTAGAGTTCCATGACGCCGCGACGGAGCTGCGTCAGCTTCTCGCTCTGCGTCGTCACCTTCATGCCCGCCGCGACCGGCGTCGTGCACGAGGCCGGAAAGCCCTTCATGCCTTCGACCTGCACGAGGCAGAGCCGGCACGAGCCGAACGGCTCGAGCAGCTCGGTCGCGCAGAGCTTCGGGATCGTGATCCCGGCTTCCGCCGCGGCGCGCAGCACCGAGGTGCCGGCCGGCACGCGCACGTCGATGCCGTCGATCGTCAGCGCGACGGTTTCGGTCGAGGGTGACTTCGGCGTGCCGAGGTCGGATTCAGCTATGGAACGCATGGTTCAAACTCCTGCGCCAACCGCGGCGCTACAAACTCGTCGTCCCGGCGAAAGCCGGGACCCATTTTGATCTTTCGCGTGTGATGCAGAAGCAAAATGGATTCCGGCTTTCGCCGGAATGACGGAGCAAATGCGAGGCGCAGGGTCACGCCCGCACCTCGAAATCTTCCGGAAAATATTCCAGCGCGCTGCGCACGGGATCGGGTGTCAGCCCGCCCATCGCGCACAGGGATCCGTACCGCATCGTCTCGAACAGATCCTTCAGCAGGACGATGTTCTTCTCGCGCTCGAAGCCGGCGCGGATGCGGTCGATGACTTCCACACCGCGCGTCGAGCCGATCCGGCACGGCGTGCACTTGCCGCAGGATTCGATCGCACAGAATTCCATCGCGTAGCGCGCCTGTTCCAGCATGTCCACCGTGTCGTCGAATGCGACGATGCCGCCGTGACCGAGCATCGCGCCGATCGCGGCGAACGCCTCGTAATCGACGATGGTGTCGAACTGCGACTCCGGCAAGTAGGCGCCGAGCGGGCCGCCGACCTGAACCGCACGGATCGGGCGGCCCGAATATGAACCGCCGCCGTATTCATAAAGCAGCTCGCGCAAGGTCACGCCGAACGCCTTTTCGACCAGGCCCGTGTGCTTGAGGTTTCCAGCAAGCTGCAGCGGCAGCGTGCCGCGCGAGCGGCCGGTGCCGTAGTCCCGGTAGTACTCCGCGCCGCGATCGAGAATGATCGGCACGGACGCCAGCGTGATCACGTTGTTGATCACGGTGGGCTGGCCGAACAGGCCCTTGATCGCCGGCAGCGGCGGCTTGAAGCGCACCTGGCCGCGCTTGCCTTCCAGCGAATCGAGCAACGAGGTTTCCTCGCCACAGATATACGCGCCGGCGCCGAGCCGCACTTCGAGATCGAAGCGCCGCGACGTGCCGTTGATGCCGGGGCCGAGCCAGCCCGCGGCGTACGCGTTCGCGATCGCCTCGCCCAGCGCGCGGAACGCGTGCGGATATTCGCTGCGGAGATAGATGTAGCCCTGCGTCGCGCCGACGGCGAGGCCGGCGATCGTCATGCCTTCGACGAGGCAGAGCGGATCGCCTTCCATCAGCATGCGGTCGGAGAACGTGCCGGAATCGCCTTCGTCGGCGTTGCAGACGACGTATTTCTGCGGCGAGTCCGTGCCGAGCACGGTCTTCCACTTGATGCCGGCCGGAAACGCGGCGCCGCCGCGGCCGCGCAGACCCGAATCGGTCACCGCCTTGACGATGTCCTCGCCGCTCATCGCGAGCGCGTTCTCGAGTCCGCGGAAGCCGCCGTGCGCGCGGTAGTCCTCGACGCTGACCGGATCGATGACGCCGACGCGCGCGAACGTCAGGCGCTCCTGCTTCTCGAAGAACGGAATCGCCTCCACCGGCCCGAGGCGCAGGCCGTGCACGTTGCCGCGTTCGAAGCCGGCGTCGAACAGCGCCGGCACGTCGGCGGCCTTGATCGGGCCGTAACCGATGCGTCCGGCCGGCGCGTCGATCTCGACCAGCGGCTCCAGCCAGAACATGCCGCGCGAGCCGTTGCGGACGAGCGTGATGTCGATGCCGCGCCGCCTCGCTTCGGATTCGATCGCGCGGGCGGTCGCGTCCGCGCCGAGCGCAAGCGCGGTTGCGTCGCGCGGGACGCAGATGCGCGTGCTCATTTCGCCACCTCGCGCAGCTCGCCGACGAGCGCGTCGAACGCCTCGGGCGTCATCCGCGCGTGCAGCGTGTCCGGATCGACCAGCACCGACGGGCCGCAGCCGCAGTTGCCGAGGCAGTACACGGCTTCGAGCGTGATCGCGCCGTCGCTGGTCGTCTCGTGGAAGCCGATGCCGAGCGTCTTCTTCGCGTGCGCCTCCAGCGCACGCGCACCGAGAGACTGGCAGGCCTCCGCGCGGCAGATCCGCACGACGTGCCGGCCGGGCGGGTGCGTGCGGAAATGGTGATAGAAGCTGATCACGCCGTGGACTTCGGCGCGCGAGAGATTGAGCTCATACGCGATCAGCGGCACCGCGTCGTCGGGTACGTAGCCGACGCTGTCCTGCACGGCATGCAGCACCGGCAGCAGCGCACCCGGCCGGTCGCGGTTCGCGTGCAGCGCCGCGCGCACTTTCGCCGAAATGTCCGGCGGCAGGAGATCGCGCGGTGCGGAAACGGGTTGGGCAGCAGTGCGCCTGGCCATGATTTCACCTCAACTGAACAGCACCATCACTTTCCGCAGCGTCAGCCAGACGCCCCAGAGGATCGGAATGCCGACGCCGATCCACGCCGCATAGACGAAGCCCGGCCGCGACTCGGCCGTTGCCGGCGGCGCGCCACCGACGGTGTTCGCGCGCGCGACGTCGTGCGCGCGCCTGCGCTCGGCCGCGAGCTGCTCGTCGGTCATGAACCACCTGGCCGCGACCGGACGCACGAGCAGGTTGCAGACGAAGCCGAGCGCGAGCAGGCCGGTCAGCACATACATCGTCGTGTCATAGACCGTGTTGCGCGCCACGCCGGCAGCGAGCTGCGAATCGCGGAAATAGTTGATCAGCACGGGGCCGATCACACCGGCCGCGGACCACGCCGTCAGCAGGCGTCCGTGGATCGCGCCGACCATCTGCGTGCCGAACATGTCGGCGAGATAGGCCGGCACCGTCGAGAAGCCGCCGCCGTACATCGAAAGGATCACGCAGAACGCGATGACGAAGAGCGCGGCCTGGCCCGCGTGGCCGAGGCCGGGCGCCGACGCGTAGAGAATCATGCCGAGCACGAAGAACACGAAATACGTGTTCTTGCGCCCGATGTAGTCGGAGAGCGACGCCCAGGTGAAGCGGCCCAGAATGTTGAAGAGGCTGAGGAGGCCCGTGAAGCCGGCGGCGATCGTCGCGATCTGTACCTTCTGATCCGCCGAGAGCGCCGCGAATCCCGCGTCGCTGCCGATGAGCCTGCCGCCGAAGACTTCCTGCAGCATCGGCGAGGCCATCGCAAGCACGCCGATGCCCGCGCTGACGTTGAGGCAGAGCACGGCCCAGATCAGCCAGAACTGCGGCGTCTTCCACGCCTGTTCGAGGTGCACGTTGCCGCGCGTGATCATGCCGCTCTTCGCGCCGGTGTCCGGCGGTGTCCAGCCGCGCGGCGCCCAGCCCTCGGGCGGCAGGCGGTAGCCGAACGCGCCGATCGTCATGACGGCGAGATAGATCACGCCCATCACGAAGAATGTCTGCCAGACGCCGACCGAAGCCGGCGTCGCGAAGTGGCGCATCAGGAGATCGGCGAGCGGCGAGCCGATCATCGCGCCGCCGCCGAAGCCCATGATGGCCATGCCGGTCGCCATGCCGCGGCGGTCGGGAAACCATTTGATCAAAGTGGAAACCGGCGAGATGTAGCCGATGCCGAGGCCGACGCCGCCGAGGATGCCGGTGCCGATCCAGATCAGCCAGAGCTGGTGGATGTAGATGCCGAGCGCGCCGGCGAGGAAGCCGCCGCCCCAGCAGAGCGCGGCGACGAAGCCGGCCTTGCGCGGGCCGACGCGCTCGAGCCAGCCGCCCCAGAGCGCGGCCGAAAGCCCGAGCACCACGATGAAGAGCGTGAACGTCATGCTGAGCATGCTTACCGACCAGTCGCAGGTCGTCGTGACGAGCTCGCCGATCCAGCTCATGTCGGCGGGACAAGCGACCGGCTTGTCGATGCCGATCGCTTTCGACAGCGGCAGCCAGAACACGCTGAAGCCGTAGGCCATGCCGATGCAGAGGTGGATGCACAGCGCGGCCGGCGGAACGAGCCAGCGATGGAAGCCGGCCGAGGCGATCGTGCGTTCCTTCGCGAGGAGACCGGTCGACGTTCCTGCCGACGGGCTGACGCTGATGTCCAGCGTGCCGCTCATGAATCCCTCCCGGGACTTGTCTGCGGATGGCTCTGCATATAGGCTACGGCGAGCCTATTGGATGGCGGCCATCTTCGGCTGTCGGGTCACTTTGCACCAGCCCGCCGACACGGACAATAGGCTTTGCACAGCATTTTCTCGGACGACCGGATTCCCTGATGTTCAAGGTCGCGATCGATGCTCACTGGCAACTGCGCCGGCAGGACGGCACGCCGCTCGTGCCGCGCCTGACCGCTCTTCTCGTGGGCATCCAGCAGACCGGCACGCTGGCCGCCGCCTGCCGCACGGCCGGGCTGACCTACCGGTACGCCTGGGGTCTCCTGCGCGAGGGCGAGCGGGCGTTCGGCCACCCGCTGGTCGCAAGCCAGCGCGGGCGCGGCGCCAAGCTGACGCCGCTCGGCGAGCGCCTGGCTTGGGCCGACCGCCGCATCGCGGCGCGGCTGACGCCGCTGCTGGACAGTCTTGCCTCCGAGGTCGAGTCGGAAATCGAACGTGCGCTCTCGGTGATCCGGCCGGTGCTGCGCGTGCACGCCACGCACGGCTTCGCGGTCGAGACGCTGCGCCGGTTCCTCGCCGGCCGGCAGATACCGATCGATCTCAAGTACCGCGATTCGGACGAAGCGCTCACCGCGTTCATCGACCACCAGTGCGACGTCGTCGGGTTGCACCTGCCGATCGGCGAGCTCGAAGCCGAAGTCGCCGCGCACTACGCGCCGCGCGTGCAGAACGACTGGACATTGCTCCATGTCGCGACGCGCCGGCAGGGCCTCGCCGTCGCGCCCGGCAATCCCAAGCAGATCCGCGGCCTTGCCGATCTCACGCGGGAGGGCCTGCGCTTCGTCAACCGGCAGGCGGGCTCGGGCACGCGACTCCTGTTCGATCTTCTCCTCGCACGCGCCGGCGTCGATCCGCGGCAGATCGACGGTTACGAGATTCTCGAATACACGCACGCAGCCGTCGCGGCCTACGTCGGCAGCGGCATGGCCGACGCCGGCTTCGGCCTCGAAGTGCCGGCGCGCCGCTTCGGCCTTGACTTCATACCGCTGGTCACCGAGCGCTACTTCTTCCTCTGCCGCAACGAATTTCTCGCCGATCCCGCCATGCAGCAACTCGAATCGGTGCTGCACGACGAGGCGTTCCGCGCGCAGGTCGCCGAGCTGCCCGGCTATGACCCAAGCAACGCAGGCGAACGCGAGCCGGCGCGCAATGCGTTTCCGTTGCCGGCGCGCTCGCGGCGGAAAGCGGCTGTGGTGGCGTGACAGCGACGCGCGGCGATCGGCCCGCTAGTCAAATCCGTTGAAGAAGATGTCCTCTTCGGAAAACGTCACGAACGCCAGCGCCGCGACCGGCCCCGCGCCGCCCAGCGTCTGTCCGATGGGGAACGCGCTTCCGGTCGTCGCGTTCACGAACCAGATGCGGTTGTCGCCTTCATAGAACTGCACGAGATACAGCGAGTCGTTCGCGGGATCGAGCGCGAGCACCGCCGAATCCTCGACCGGAATGCCGAGCGGGCCGAGCTCGTGCGGGCTGCCGCCGCTGAAGATCGCGATCGCCTCCGTATCGCGGTCGAGGAGAAAGAGATTGCCGTTACTGTCGAACACCATCGACTGATAGCACGGCGGCAGCGTCAGTGACGGCGTCGCGGCTCCGGTCACGCGATCGACCGTGTAGAACGTGGTCGTCTGGCAGGCCGCGTCGTTGGTTCCCATGAATACCAGCGAGCTGATCGGATCGATGGCCAGCAGCACGTGCGGCCCGAGCGGAATGCCGAGCGGGCCGATCGTCGTCACGGTGCCGAAGTGGGTATTGATGCGCACCAGCGCGCCGGTCGCGTCGATCGCGTATTGCTTCCTGAAATCGCCCTCGCCGAACACGCCGGCGAGAAGACCGTGCTCGAGGCTCGCGACGCGCTGCACGGGCGAGAAGCGCACGTAGTCCGTGCCACCCGCGCCGTCGGAGCTCGCGCCGAAGCCGAGGAACGCGCCGCCTTCCGGCGCCGCCCACGCGGCGGCGTCGCCGAACGCTGCGATCGCGAAGAGAACGGCTCGCATGACCGAACGGACACTCTGCATGGCGGGTCCCCCGGGCGATCGGTCCCGCGATCAGAACGCCGCGCGGGCGGCACGTCAAGCGCGCCGTGAACCGGCTACATCCCCTTCGCCTGGCGCAACAGCGCCGCGCGCTCGGGACGCTTCACCGGCACGCCCTGCGCATCGCAGCTGCCGAGCCGGCACAACGCATCGCGGATCGCATCGCTCGACTGCGCGATGACGTGAAAGAGCGCGTTCTGCTCGAGCGAGCCGCGCACCGCTTCGGCGCCGGGACCACGCGCGAAGACGGCCACGTCTTCGCCGGAGTGCGTTTCGGAGGACAGGGGCACCATCGCTTCCTGCTCGTAGTCGGGCGCTTCGGTGTCGACATCGGCGAGCTGCGGGCGGCCGTGCTCGGCTTTCGAGTACGCGATCGGCCTGTGCGGATAGCTCTTCGGGCCCTCGGGCTGCTGGTCCGACGCGCCGGGATAGCCGGGGCCGTTCGCGTAGCTCAGCGTCGTGTACGGAAGGCCGGTGGCGTCGGTGGACAGGCTCGGCGCGCCGCCGCTCTCCGATCTCTGCACTTTGCCGAGGATCGGGTTGCCACGCATCGGATAGCCGGCGAACGTCAGCGTGTGGCTGTGATCGGCGGTGACGAGAATCAGCGTGTCCTCGGGCGAGGTCATGTCGGCGGCGACCTGCACGGCGTTGGCGAATTCGACGGTCTCGGTCAGCGCGCGATACGCATTGCCGGCATGGTGGCCGTGGTCGATGCGGCCGCCTTCGACCATCAGGAAGAAACCCTTCGGATTCCTTTTCAGGATCGAGAGCGCGGCGCGCGTCATCTTCGAAAGGCTTGGTTCGCCGGCGGCGTCTTTCGCGCGTTCCGTTTCGTAGTGCATGTGCCCGGGCTCGAACAGGCCGAGCAGGTGTGCCGTGCGCGCAGGATCGATCGCATCGAGCTGCTTTTCATTCCAGACATAGGCGGTGCCGTTCCGTTTCGACCATGCCGCGATGAGATCGCGGCCGTCGCGGCGCTTGCCGGAGAGCTGCGGGTATTCGGGATCGTGCCGACTGGCCGGCGTCAGTTCGGCGCGGCCGCCGCCGAGCGCGACGTCGATGCCGCCGCCGAGCGGAAACTCGACGAGCTGGCGCGCAAGATCGACGCAGTCCCGTCCGCGCTCCTTCTCCGGAATATCCGCATCCGACTCCCATTCGCGATCGGCGAGATGGCCATAGGTCGCGGCCGGAGTCGCGTGCGTGATGCGCGCCGTCGTCACGATACCGGTCGACTGGCCCGCGAGCGCGGCCAGCTCGAGCGCGCTGACCGTTTCATTGCCGCGGCCGGACGCGCAGCGGCCGCGCTCGGCAAGCTGGTCGACGCCGACGACGCCGGCGCGCGTCTTCACGCCGCTCATGATCGCAGTCATCGTGCCGGAGGAATCGGGCGTCTGCAGATCGGTTTCGTAGGTGCGCGAAAGCGCGGTCGCCGGGAAGTTCTCGAACGACAGGCGGTTCTCCTCGCCCGATCCGCCCTTGCGCTGGCCGTCGAGGATGCGCGCGGCAGTGATCGTCGTGATGCTCATGCCATCGCCGAGGAACACGATGACGTTCTTCGCGTGCGCGGGACGTGGCGCGTTCGCGTGCGCGGCGGCGGCGCCTTCGCGGAACCATTGGTCCGGCGTCTCTTCGGGAGGATGGTGGATGGCGGTCATGTCCGCCGCTGCGGATTCCGCCGCGGGCGCGAGCGAAGAAACGAAGAACGCCGGAACCAGCACCGCCAGCAGCGACCACGTGCGAACGGACATCGACTCACCCCGGAAAAAACCAATCTGCGGAGTATGTGTCGCGACGTGACGTCTTTGCTATACGGCGCTGCGGGAACCGGAGCGCCGGCCGCCGCCACGCGGCGGGCGCGGCGCGGCGGACGAAAGGCTCAAGCCGGACCGGCGGCCCGGGCGCGCTTGCGCTGGCGGCGCGCGCGGCGTTCGGCGAGATGCGCTTCGATCAATGCGACGTTGGTGCCGGCGACACGCGTCGCGCGGATGAGCTGCTGCTCGCTGATGCCGAGCCACTTCGCCCAGTACTGCATCGAGTGCCAGTTGCGCACGTCCACTGCCGCGGTGTCGCGCACGGCCTCGGCGGACCGGCCTGGCGCGCGCGAAAACGTCTCGGGTGCCAAGGATTGTCGTTCAGTGACCAAGAACGCGTTCATACGTCCATCCACCTGCCATTGCGCACGCATCCGCAGCTGGTGCAGCCGCGGACCTTCACGCCGGTGTCGGCCCGCGCGCGTACCGCTGCCGTCGGAATAACGGCGATGGCGGCCGCTGCGAAGTGCGTCCCCCCCCCTTCCAGATCCATCGATTCCGCCCGCCCGGACGGAAGGCGATCCCTTGCCTCGGTGAAGGATCAATCAAAGTTCGTGCCATATGCGGCGGGCCCGCATCGACATCGCAGGCCTGGAGGACCGCGCGAAGGCGCGGCGGGAGATCCGGCGGGCGCCTGGCGCTATCCGCAAACGAAAACCGCCGCCCGTTTCCGGGCGGCGGTGTCGCCACGAAGCCTCATGGGGAGGACTGCCAGGTGACGAACGCGTTGCGCGTGCTTAGTTCGGTACGTCGAAACCGTCGGCGAAGATCCGGTCGTCCACGTTCACCTCGAGGCTGACGGGAATCTGCACCAGAGCGTTATCGGGATCGTCGGTCGTGACGCACAGGAGCGCCGAGTAGCTGCCGGGGTCGAGGCCGGTGGCATCGGCCGTCACGGTGACATCCTGCGAACTGCCGCTGGACACCGAGCCGTTGGCCGGTGCTGCGCTGAGCCACGGCACATCCGAAGGCGAGGAGCAGTCGCCGCCCGCGCCGCCGGCCGTGCCCGTCGCGCGGATCAGCCAGTTGCCCGGGAGGCCGAAAGCGTCGATCACGCCGAACAGATCGTTGTTCGCGAGATTGTCCGGGTCCGGATCGCCGACCGACATGCCGGCCACCCAGGAGTGGCCTTGCGAACCCGAATCCTCGTCGATCGCGGCGGGGAACAGGATCGGCGAGGAGCCGCCGAGCGCGTAGGTGTTCTCGAATCCGACATAGACATCGCCATCACCCGGCACGGCGAAGTTCACCGTGTAGACGTCGAACGTGTCGAGGTCCGGGATCGTCACGAAGTTGTCGCCGCCGAGGCGCGTCGCGTTGGAGGGATCGCCGTCTCCGTCCGCGTCGTAGTACGCGACGAGATTGACCTGCTTGCCGACCAGCGAGCCGTTCGTGTTCTGCGGCCAGAGGATCGAGATCGAGTCGATCGTGAAGGCGCCGGTGCCGGGCGGCGGCGAGAAGCGGTTCAGCCAGATCGCGGCCGATTCCGTGCTGGCCTGATCGTTGAGGCCGATGTTGTTCTCGTAGGTGCCGTCGTCGAGCACGAACGACAGGCCGCCTTCCGCGTCGCGCGGTGCCCAGGGCGCGGCGGTGCGCGGACCACGCATGCGGCTGGTCCCGATCGCATTCGACAGGCGCGGCGCTGCGGATGCCTGCGTCGCCGATGTGCCGCGCGCCTCCAGCGCGAAGTGCTGCGCGCTCGCGGGCGCCTCGGCGATCGCATAGTTGAGCGTGCCGCCGCCGATGTTCGCGATCGTCAGCGTGTCGGTTCCGCTCGCGCCGGGGGCCAGCGAGAAGCTCAGCGTGCCGGGGCTCACGTCGGCGATCGGCGCATCGTCGGGCACGTAGAAATACGCGGCGCCCTGGAACGCGTTGCCGTCGACGGTGCCTTGCGCTCCGATCAGGAGCGTCGTGCCGTCGATCGCCACATCCCAGCCAAACGAATCACCGTCCGTGGCGTCGCTCGCGGTGAACTTGGTCGAGAAGTTCCAGCCGCCGTGGCCGCCGGAGAAGAGATAGACCGAGCCCGGCTTCGGCGGCGGCGGCGTGCCGCCCGGATCGTCGTTGTGGCTCCAGCCGCCGATCAGCGCGATGCCGTTGTCGAGCGCGACGGACTGGCCGAACTGGTCGAACGCGGCGCCGTCGTCGGCGATGATCTTAGCGCTTTGCGTCCACGTGCCGCCCGCGCCGTCGAACGCATAGACGGCACCCTGGTGGGTGTTCGCGCCGATCATCGCCGCCGGCGCGCCGATCAGCGCGGTAGCGCCCTCCAGCGCGACCGAATAGCCGAACTGGTCGCCCTCGGCCGAGTCGTCCGGCATCAGGATCGCGGTTTCGGTCCAGGTGCCCCCGGTGTTCGCGAAGATGTAGGCCTCGCCGGGAATGTAGACGTTGGTGGAGCTCCAGTCGTAGCTCGGCGCACCGATCAGGAGCGTCGTGCCGTCGAACGCGATCGAGCTGCCGAACTGGTGGCCGTCACCGGGCACGCCGTCGCTCGGCTCGAGCAGCTGCGTCTGCGTCCACGTGCCGCCGGATTTCTCGAAGACATAAGCCGCGCCCTCGGTACCGTTCGCGCCGCGGTTGTGGCTGTTCGAACCCACGATCGCGGTATCGCCCACGTGCTTGACGGCCCAGCCGAAATAATCGGTCGCGAACGGAATGTCCGCGGTCAGCTCCTGCGTCTGCGTCCAGGTGCCGCCGGAATTCTCGAACACGTAGACCGCGCCGATCGGACCCATGGTCTGATCGAGCATGAAAGGCGCGCCGACCAGCAGCGTGTTGCCCGAGAGCGACAGCGACCAGCCGAAGAAGTCGGACCAGCCGGGCGGCGGCGGCGACGACGGCGTCGCGCTCAGCGTCTGCGTCTGCGTCCAGACGCCGCCGGAATTCGTGAACACGTATACGCGGCCGGCGCGCGCGATCGGCGCCGGCGCGCTGATGAACGCGGTGTCGCCGGACACCAGCACGCGGAATCCGAACAGGTCGTTGACCTGGCCGTCGTCGGCGACGACCTTCGTCTCCAGCCAGGACCCGACGTCCGGATCGCGCGCGATGGCTTCGTCGAGCGCCGGACGCAGTGCCGGCGGCACGACGTTCGGCGTCATCGCCGAAGGAAATTGCAGCGGAAACTCGAACGGCGCCGCGGCGAGAGCCGAGGCGGGCAACGCCAGCGCCAGCAGCAGCGCGCACGCGAACGGGCGCGGCGAATTCGTCTTACTGATCACGTATGTCCCCTTCCCGCCATGCGGGTCTTGAGTTCGTCCGGAGCGTCATCCGCCGGCACACCGTGGCGGACGGCGCTGGATCGCGGGCACACGGCGCGACGAGGCCAGTCGCGTCGGCGAGCGATCGCGGCCCGAGTATCGCGACTGGCCGAGCCGGCCCACAATAGCGCGGCTTGATTGATTTCTATCTTGAGATGTAAACATCAGCGGACGCACGGATGGCTAGACTTCCATAAATGAACCAGCTTCGATCCGAACCGGCCGCGCGCCCGCTGGAGGCGCTCGGCATCAGCGCTCCCGAAGAGCAGGCCTATCGTGTGCTGCTGACGCGGCGGCTCGCCAGCGCCGGCGACATCGCGCCGGAGCTCAGCCTTTCGGCAAGGAGCACGCAACGCCTGCTCGACGCGCTCGCCGCAAAGGGCCTCGCGACGCACTCGCCCGAGAAGCCGCGGCGCTACATGCCGGTGCTGCCTGAATTCGCGGTCGAGGCGATGGTCAGCCAGCGCCAGGCCGAGCTCGAGCGTGCGCGGGCCGCGATCGCCGATCTCAACAAGCACGCGGCGAGCGCGCGCGACGCCGACCACCGCGGCGAAATGGTGGAGATCGTGACGAGCCGCGACGCCGAACAGCGGATCTTCGAGCAGGCGCAGACGGTGGCGCGCGACGAGGTGATGACGCTGGTGCGCCCGCCGCTTCGCATCACGCGGCTCGACATTCCGTTCGAGCAGGATCAGTACCACCAGAAACGCGCGCGCTCGCGCGGCGTTCGTTATCGCAGCATCGTCGATGCCGACTATCTCGCCCTGCCCGGCGCGCCGACGCGGGTGCGCTACGAGACGGAGTCGGGGGAGGAGATCCGCGTGTTTCCGCGCCTGCCGTTCAAGGTCGCGATCTTCGACCGGCGCATCGCGTTCATTCCGCTGAATCCCGAGCAGCCCGACAGCCCGACCTTGCTGGTGCGCTCCTCGGCCCTGCTCGATGCGCTCTATGCGCTGTTCGAAAGCCTGTGGGAGCGCTCGACGCCGGTCGCGTTCACGCCGTCGGGCGCGCTGAAGGACGGCAAGCCGGGCTCGCGCGTGCCCGACGCCGCTGCGAAACTGGTTCCGCTGCTCGCGGCCGGCCTCAATGACAAGGCGATCGCGCACGAGCTGGGCATCTCGGCGGCGACGCTGAACCGCCGGCTCGCCGAGCTGATGAAAAGTCTCGACACGCGCACGCGCTTCCAGATGGGCTGGCGCGCCGCGCTCGATGCGTTTCCGGAGCGGCTGCCGGCGCGGACGAAAGCGAAATAGCCGGCACCTGCACGCGATCGCGCCGCACGCCTGGCGGGCGCGTGAGACATTTGATCGAGATCAAGAGCGCGCAGCAGCCCGCCGCCTAACCTTCCCGAGCGGAAGGAGGCGCGCATGCAATTCCCCGAAACCTACAACGACCGGGTCGTCCGGCAGTTCACGATCGCGACGATCATCTGGGGCGTCGTCGGCATGCTGGTCGGCGCGCTGATCGCCGCGCAGCTCGCCTGGCCGGCGCTCAACTTCGACATTCCGTGGCTGACGTACAGCCGGCTGCGCCCGCTGCACACCAACGCCGTCATCTTCGCGTTCGGCGGCTCGGGGCTGTTCGCGACGGCGTATTACGTCGTCCAGCGCACGTGCCAGACGCGCCTTTTCAGCGACAGGCTGGCCGCCTTCACGTTCTGGGGCTGGCAGGCCGTGATCGTGCTCGTCGCGATCACGCTGCCGCTCGGCATCCAGCAGAACAAGGAATACGCGGAGCCCGAGTGGTTCATCGATGTGCTGATCACGATTGTCTGGGTCGCGTTCGCGGTCGTCTTCTTCGGCACGATCGCGAAGCGACGCGTCAGGCACATCTACGTCGCAAACTGGTTCTACGGCGCGTACATCATCACGATCGCGGTGCTGCACCTCGTCAACAACGTCGCGATCCCGGTGTCGCCGACGAAGTCGTACATCGTCTACTCCGGCGCGGTCGACGCGATGGTGCAGTGGTGGTACGGCCACAACGCGGTCGGATTTTTCCTGACCGCGGGCTTCCTCGGCATGATGTACTACTTCGTGCCGAAGCAGGCCGAGCGCCCGATCTATTCGTACCGCCTTTCGGTCGTTCACTTCTGGGCGCTGATCGCGATCTACATGTGGGCGGGCCCGCACCACCTGCACTACACCGCGCTGCCCGACTGGGCGCAGTCGCTCGGCATGGTGTTCTCGCTGATCCTGCTCGCGCCGTCGTGGGGCGGCATGCTCAACGGCATCCTCACGCTGTCCGGCGCGTGGCACAAGCTGCGCACCGATCCCGTCCTCAAGTTCATGATCGTGGCGCTGTCGTTCTACGGCATGTCGACCTTCGAAGGGCCGATGATGTCGATCAAGACGGTCAACTCGCTCTCGCACTACACCGACTGGACCGTGGGCCACGTGCACGCCGGTGCGCTGGGCTGGGTCGGCTTCATCACGATCGGCTCGCTGTACTGCCTGATTCCGCGCCTGCGCGGCGTGAAGCAGATGTACTCGATGAAGCTCGTCGAGACGCACTTCTGGGTCGCCACGATCGGCATCGTGCTCTACATCGCCGCGATGTGGATGGCGGGCGTCATGCAGGGCCTGATGTGGCGTGCAACGAATCCCGACGGCACCCTGACCTACACGTTCGTCGAGTCGTTGAAGCAGACGTATCCCTTCTATTACGTGCGGCTCGCCGGCGGCCTGCTGTACCTCAGCGGCATGCTCATGATGGCGTGGAACACGTGGAAGACGTGGACGACATCGCGCGAGCCCGCGGCCGTGCTCGTTCCCGCCGCCGTCGCCGCCTGAGGAAGCGACCGTGAATCACGCAACGATCGAAAAGAACGTCGGCCTGCTTGCCGTGCTGATCGCGGTCGCGATCAGCTTCGGCGGCCTCGCCGAAATCGTGCCGCTCATGTACCACGCGCAGGCGATCACGCCGGTGCCGGGCCTGAAGCCGCCGGGCGCGCTCGAGCTGGCCGGTCGCGACATCTACGTGCGCGAAGGCTGCTACAACTGCCACTCGCAGATGATCCGCACGCTGTCGTTCGAGACGGCGCGCTACGGGCATTACTCCGTCGCCGGCGAATCGGTCTACGACCATCCGTTCCTCTGGGGATCCAAGCGCACAGGGCCCGACCTCGCGCGCGTCGGCGGCCGGTACAGCGACGACTGGCATCGCGTGCACCTGCAGAACCCGCGCGACGTCGTGCCCGAATCGAACATGCCGGCCTATCCGTGGCTCGCGGAGAACAAGCTCGACGCGGCGACGGTCGAGTCGCACATGCGCGCACTGCGCGCAATCGGCGATCCGTACACGGACGAGGCTCTGAAGTCCGTCGCGTCCGCGGTCGAAAACAAGACCGAGGCGGACGCGCTCGTCGCCTACCTGCAAAGCCTCGGCAGGCACGCGCCGAAGGAGTAGACGATGCTTTCCGGAGTCCTCATCGCGCTGCTGATCGGTCTCTTCCTCGGGATCTTCGCCTGGGCTTACACGCCGGGACGCAGGCAGCGCTTCAGTGAAGCGGCAGCGCTCGCGCTCTTCGATGACGTGATCGTGGAGGCGTCTCCGAACGTCGCGCATGCGGAGCTGGAGCAGGCGCCGCGATCCGCACGCACGAAAAGCCGATCGGTTTCGGAACGGGAGGAAAGCGCATGACCCGCTTCTGGAGCCTCTTCGTCGCCATCATCGTCATCGCGAACATTGCGGGCGCGGCATGGATCCTGTTCGCGAACGCTCGCGACAGCTCGCCCGACAAGACGACCGGCCACGTCTGGGACGAGGATCTCACCGAATACAACAAGCCGCTGCCGCTCTGGTGGGTCGGCCTGTTCGTCGCGTCGATCGTGTTCGGCGTCGGCTATCTCATCGTCTATCCCGGCCTCGGCGCATGGCAAGGCACGTTTGCCTGGACGAGCGCGAGCGAACACGACCGCGACGTCGCCGCCGCTAACGCCAAGGCCGAGGCGCTGCTCTCCGCGTTCCGCGACAGAAGCATCGCCGACCTTGCCGAGGATCCGAAAGCGCTCGCGGTCGGCCACAATGTCTTTGCAAACAACTGCGCCGCGTGCCACGGCTCCGCGGCGCGTGGCGGTCCGGGCTTTCCGAATCTGACCGACGCCGACTGGCTCTACGGAGGCGATCCCGACACCGTCGTCGCGACGATCACGAACGGCCGCGCGGGCGTGATGCCGCCGTGGGGACCGGTGCTCGGCGACGCCGGTGTCGAAAACGTCGCGAACTACGTCCTGTCGCTTGCGGGCCAGCCGCACGACGCCGCGAAAGCCGAAGCCGGCAAGGCGTCGTTTCAGACGACGTGCATCGCGTGCCACAGCGCCGAGGGCAAAGGCAATCCGCTGGTCGGCGCGCCGAATCTCACCGACGACGTCTGGCTCTACGGCGGCGACCTCGCCTCGATCGAGGCGACGATCCGCAACGGCCGCAACGGCCAGATGCCCGCGTGGGAGAAGACGCTCGGTGCTGACCGCATCCGCCTCGTCGCTGCCTGGGTGCTCGCGCAATCGAAGAAGGATGCGGTCGCGCAGGACGGAGCGGCCTCGCCATGAGCGATCCCGCGCCGCGCCGCGTGTCGCACGCCTCGCACGCGCCGACGATCGCGCGCATGGGCGCGATCGCATGGCCGTCGTTCTTCGCAGCGGGCGTCGCGACGATGGTGTTCTTCGCGATCGTCGATCCGGTGGAGCTGGCGGCGATGACCTGGCCGCACGCCAAGATCTCGCGCGAAGCCGGCTACACGATCGGCTTCTTCATGTTCTGGGCGTGCACGTTCTCGTCGAGCTTCTTTACCGCGCTTCTCTCGGGATCGCCGCCGGACGGTCTTTCCGCGCCCGATGCGAGATGAGCAGGACCATTCCACTGGCGCTCGTCGAGGGCGATGACGGCGCGCTCTACGCGCGTCAGCCCAAGGTCTATCCGCGCGAGATCGCCGGCCGCTTCCAGCGCCTGCGCATCGCGGCCGTGTTCTGGCTGCTCGGCATGTTCTACGTGTTTCCGTGGCTCAGCTGGCACGGCCGGCAGCTCGTGCTCTTCGACCTGCCCGCGCGCAAGTTCCACGTCTTCGGCCTGACGTTCTGGCCGCAGGATTTCTTCTACATGACGTGGCTGCTGGTGATGGCGGGGCTCGCGCTGTTCTTCTTCACCGCGCTCGCGGGACGGCTCTGGTGCGGCTATGCCTGCCCGCAGACGGTGTGGACCGAAGTGTTCCTCTGGATCGAGCGCAAGGTGGAAGGCGATCGCAACCGCCGCATGAAGCTCGACGCGGGCGCGTGGACCCGCGAGAAGATCGCGCGCAAGTCCGCCAAGCAGTTTCTCTGGATCACGTTCGCGCTCTGGACCGGCTTCAGTTTCGTCGGCTTCTTCACGCCGATCCGCGACCTCGCTCGCGAAATCCTCGAGCTTCGCGCGAGCGGCTGGGAAACGTTCTGGGTGCTCTTCTACGGCTTCGCGACCTACGGCAACGCGGGCTACCTGCGCGAGCAGGTGTGCAAGTACATGTGCCCGTACGCGCGCTTCCAGGGCGCGATGTTCGACCGCGACACGCTGATCATCAGCTACGACGAGGCTCGCGGCGAGCCGCGCGGGCATCGGAGGAGGAAAGCCGGGATGGGGGATTCGGGATTGGAGAGTCGCGACGGCGTAGCAGCGCGGAGCGCGTTCCCGATTGCGGTCGCAACTCCCGAATCCCCAATCCCGAATCCCCAATCCCGGCCCCTCGGCGACTGCATCGACTGCATGGCCTGCGTGCAGGCCTGCCCGACTGGCATCGATATCCGCAACGGCCTGCAGGTCGGCTGCATCGCCTGTGCGGCCTGCATCGATGCCTGCGATGCCGTCATGGACAAGATGGGCTATCCGCGCGGCCTGATCCGCTACACGACCGAAAGCGCGCTCGCCGGCAAGCCCGTGCGCGTGCTGCGGCCGCGCACGATCCTCTACGCGACGCTGCTGCTCGCACTGTTCTGCGGATTCCTGTGGAGCGTCACGCACCGCAGCATGCTGCTCGCCGAAGTGATCCGTGACCGCAACGCGCTCTGGCGTCCCGGCCCCGCGGGCACAATCGAAAACAGCTACACCGTCAAGCTGGTCAACAAGACCGACCGCGAGCTCGAGCTGGAGCTGCACGTCGACGACACGCGCTTCGCCGTCGTCGGCGAGGATGAATTCGAGATCGAGGCTGGCGCCGTTGCTTCGATCCCTCTCACGCTGCGTGCACCCGCCGCATCGGTGCACGGTCGCACCGATGTCGTGCTCGAATTCCGCGCCGAACGTGAGCACGACAATGACAGCGACGACGAGCGCGCCGAATCGGTCCACGCGACGACGCGATTTTTCGCCCCGGAGGCCCCATGAAGACGATGTCCTGGTACCGCGTTCCCGAAGTCTGGCTGCTCATCGTGCTGCTCGCCGGCGGCGTGTCCGGCGGCGTCGCGCTGGCCGCGGTCGCAATGAGCCTGCCCGACGCCTACATCGCGAACGCCGACACGGAGCTGCACAGGGTGCCGCACTGAAATGAAGCGCTGCTTCCATTGCGGCGAGCCCGTGCCCGACGGCGTCGCGACCTTCGCGACCGTCGCGGGCGAGCGCCGGCCGGTCTGCTGCACCGGTTGCCACGCGGCCGCCGAATGGATCGCAGGCCTCGGGCTCGAGGACTATTACCGCCTGCGCACCGAAACGGCGGCGCGGCCGTTACAAGACGCCGATTTCTCCGCCTGGGACCGACCGGCGCTCCGGCGCCTCCACGTGCGCGAGCACGCGCCGGAGCGCGCCGAAATCGTGTTTTTCGTCGACGGCCTGCGCTGCGCCGCCTGCGCCTGGCTGATCGAGCGGACGTTCGGCGCCATGCCGGGCGTGCGCGAGATCGCGGTGAACGCACCGGCGCGCCGCGTGCGTCTCGTCTTCGATCCGGGCCGCGCACGGCTCTCAGAGCTGATGTCGCGGCTCGCAGGGCTCGGTTACTCGCCGCAGCCGCTCGATGCCGCCGCGCTCGACGCCGCGCGCACGCGCGAGGACCGCGACGCGCTGAAGCGCCTCATCGTCGCCGGGCTCGGCGCGATGCAGGCGATGATGTACGCCGTCGCGCTCTATGCCGGCAGCTTCGACGGCATCGAGGCGACCACGCGCGACTTCTTCCGCTGGCTCGGCTTCCTGGTCGCGACGCCGGTGGTGCTCTATTCCGCGCGTCCGTTCTTCGCGGGCGCGTGGCGCGCCGCCAGGGCGCGGCAGCTTTCGATGGATACGCCCGTCGCGATCGCGATCGCGCTGATCTACGGCGCAAGCCTCGTCGAGACGCTCACGCACGGTCGCGAAATCTATTTCGATTCCGTCAGCATGTTCGTCTTTCTTCTGCTCGGCGCGCGCTATCTCGAAATGCGCGCACGTCATCGCACGGGCGATCTCGTCGATGCGCTGGCGCGCCTGCAGCCCGCAACCGCCGAGCGCCTGACGGCGTCCGGCAGCGAGACGGTCGGCGTGCACGAGCTCGTCGCGGGCGATCGAGTGCGCGTCGGCGCGGGCGCCGTGATCCCCGCCGACGGCGTGCTCGTTTCCGGCACCTGCAGCGTAGACGAATCGCTGCTCACCGGCGAAGCGACGCCGCAGCGCCGCGCCGCGAACGACGCGCTGGCCGCCGGCGCCATCGCACTCGATGGCCCGGTCGAGATGCGCGTCGAGCGCGTCGGCGCCGATACCGTGCTCGCCGGGATCGTGCGCATGGTCACGCAGGCCGCGAGCAGCCGTCCTGCCCTCGTGCGTGACGCCGACCGCCGCGTGCAGCGGTTCGTGCTGCGCGTGCTGGTACTGACCGCAGTGACGGCGCTCGGCTGGGCGCTCGTCGATCCGTCGCGCGCGTTCGCGGCGGCGCTGTCCGTGCTCGTCGTCAGCTGCCCCTGTGCGTTCGCGTTCGCGCTGCCGACAGCGCTGACCCGCGCGGTGGCCGTGCTCGCGCGCCGCGGCGTGCTCGTCGTCGACGGCGACGCGCTCGACCGCATGGCCAGGGCCGATTGCTTCGTCTTCGACAAGACCGGCACCCTGACGCAGCCGGAGATTGCAATCGCTGCGAGCACGGTCCGCCGCGGCACGCTCGACGGCGCGCTCGCGATCGCGGCCGCGCTCGAGCACGGCAGTTCGCACCCGCTGGCCGGCGCGCTTCGCGATGCCGCGCGCGGCATCACGCTGCCGCGTGCCGAAAACATCCGCCATGTGGCAGGCGCCGGTGTCTCGGGTCGCGTCGCCGGCCGCGATTTCCGGCTCGGCCGTGTCGGATTCGCGGGCGGCGACGACAACGAATCGCCGGACCTCATGCTCGCAGACGGCGCCGGCATCGTCGCCGAGCTGGCCGTGCGCGAGCGACTGCGCGCCGGCGTCGCTGACGTGCTCGCAGCGCTCCACAGCGATGGCGCCGAAGTCGCGATCCTTAGCGGCGATGCGCCCGAGCGTGTCCACGCGATCGCGCGCGAGCTCGGTGTGCGCGTGCTCGGCGCGAACGCTTCGCCCGCGGAGAAGGTCCGCGCCCTCGAAGGACTTCGCGCGAGCGGGCGTGTCGTCGTGATGGTGGGCGATGGCGTCAACGACGCCCCGGTGCTCGCCGCGGCGGATGTCGCAGTCGCACTTTCGAGCGGCGCCGCGATCGCGCAGGCCGCGAGCGGCATCGTGCTCGCGCCCGAGCGCATCGGCGAGCTCGGGCGCGCGCGCACGCTCGCGCGACGCATGCACCGCGTGCTCGCGCAGAATCTCGACTGGGCGCTCGCCTACAACCTTGCCGCGGTGCCGCTGGCGGCGTTCGGACTAGTGCCGCCGTGGCTCGCCGCGATCGGCATGTCGGCAAGCTCACTCGTCGTCGTGCTGAATTCGCTGCGGATCACCGTGCCGGACGACGCCGCGCAGCGGGTCGAACGGACGCCGCGGCTCGCAGGCGCAGCCGCATGAACATCATCCTGCTGCTGATTCCTCTCAGCATCGTCCTGCTCGCGGCCGGCATCGGCGCATTGTTCTGGGCGATCGACCACGCGCAGTTCGACGATCTCGAGACGCCGGGGCTGATGCCGCTGACCGAGGACAAGCCGGGCGCGCCGCCGTGAACGGTCACGCGCTGACGATCGGCGCCGCGCTTCTGCTCGGCCTCGCCGCGAGCGGACATTGCCTCATCATGTGCGGCGGCATTTCGGCCGCGCTCGGCATGGCCACCGCGCGTCGCGCGGACGGCCAGCCGATGCGCCGCCTGCTGCTCGGCTACCAGCTCGGGCGCATCGCGTCGTACACGCTGGCGGGCCTGCTCGCCGCCGGCATCGCCGGCGGCGCAATCGCCTATCTCGATCGCGACGCGGTGCGCAGCACGCTGCGCGCCGTCACAGCGATCGTGCTGTTCGGCGCTGCGCTCGCCGCGTTCGGAACATTGCGTGGCCGACTCGGCGCGAGCCGCGTGATCTGGTCGCGACTCGCGCCACTCGGCCGCCGGCTGTTGCCCGTTTCAACGCTGCCACGTGCCATCGCGTTCGGCATGATCTGGGGCTGGATGCCGTGCGGATTCGTCTACACCGTCCTGCTGCTTGCGACCGTCGCGTTCGAACCATGGCGCGGCGCCGCGACGATGGCCGCATTCGGCTTCGGAACGCTGCCCGCGCTGGTGCTAGGCGCCTTCGGCGCGCAGCGGCTCGGAGCATGGACGGGTCGCACATGGATGCGCAGCGCTGCCGGCACGGTCTTGCTTGCGAGCGCACTGCTCACACTCGCGGGACCCTGGCTCGCTGCCGCGCAACTGCCGTGGCTGCATGCCTGGCTGCCGTTCGATTGTGCCTCGCCAGATGGCCAGCATTCGAAATGAAAGCTTAAGTCTTTGTTTGTATCGCGACTGCGAATGTCATTTCGGTTCCTACTCACGAATCTACTCACTTTCACGAGACCGTAGAGTCGGGCGTTTGGATCAGATTTGGAGGGTGGCGAAGGTCTTCCGGCAGTGACTGCGTCCGCGACGACAGCGAAGGTGTTACTCGCAGGTTCGGCTTGTGCGGTACTCCGCGTGCAAGCTGCTGCGAGCCAGACCGACTACAAGACACCGCGGGGAGTCCCGAAACATGGATGTGATGGGCCCACCAGGACTCGAACCTGGAACCAAGGGATTATGAGTCCCCTGCTCTAACCATTGAGCTATAGGCCCCCGGCGAAATCATAGGCGAGCGGCGTGGTGGCGACCACCACTGCTGACACCACGCGGTCAGCATCGGCGGCTTATCCTTCCGCTCCCGCAAAGGGAGAAGCGTGCCATGAACACCGAGCAGGTTGCGAAGCGGCTGGTCGAGCTATGCCGCGAAGGCAAGTACGACGAAGCGCAGGACGAGCTTTATGCGCAGGATGCGGTCAGCATCGAGATGGAGGGCTCGCAGGGCCTCGGCAACGCGAAGGGCATCGATGCGATCCGCGAGAAGGGACGGCAGTTCAACGAGAGCGTCGAGGCCGTGCACGGCAGCAGCGTCGGCGATCCGATCGTGACGGGAAACTGGTTCGCGGTCGTGATGACGCTGGACGCGACGATGAAAGGCCGCGGACGCGTGAACATGCAGGAGATCTGCGTGTATCAGGTGCGCCACGGGAAGATCGTGCGGGAGCAGTTTTTCTACGACGTGGGCTGAGATCGAGGAGACAGGCCCGCTCCACATGCGCCCGCCGGAAACCGGAAAAGAAAACGCCCGCATGATGCGGGCGTTTCCGGATGCGCATGGACCCGTCGCTTACTCGAGATCGAGGAACGAGCGCAGCTGCTCCGACCGGCTCGGGTGGCGCAGCTTGCGCAGCGCTTTCGCCTCGATCTGGCGGATCCGCTCGCGCGTGACGTCGAACTGCTTGCCGACTTCCTCGAGCGTATGGTCGGTGTTCATGTCGATGCCGAAGCGCATGCGAAGCACTTTCGCTTCCCGCGGCGTCAGGCCCGCGAGCACATCGCGCACGGTCTCCATGAGGCCGATGTTGGTCGACGATTCCACCGGCGAGACGATCGTCGAGTCCTCGATGAAATCGCCGAGGTGCGAATCCTCGTCGTCGCCGATCGGCGTCTCCATCGAGATCGGCTCCTTGGCGATCTTGAGCACCTTCCTGATCTTGTCCTCGGGCATTTCCATCTTGACGGCAAGCTCGTCCGGCGTCGGCTCGCGGCCCATCTCCTGCAGCATCTGCCGCGAGATGCGGTTCAGCTTGTTGATCGTCTCGATCATGTGCACGGGGATGCGGATCGTGCGCGCCTGATCGGCGATCGAGCGCGTGATGGCCTGGCGGATCCACCACGTCGCGTAGGTCGAGAACTTGTAGCCGCGGCGGTACTCGAACTTGTCGACCGCCTTCATGAGGCCGATGTTGCCTTCCTGGATCAGGTCGAGGAACTGCAGGCCGCGGTTCGTGTACTTCTTGGCGATGGAGATCACGAGGCGCAGGTTGGCCTCGACCATTTCCTTCTTCGCGCGGCGCGCCTTCGCCTCGCCGATCGACATCGCGCGGTTGATCTCCTTGATGTCGCTGACGGCGAGGAAGAGCGCCTTCTCGATCGCGATCAGGCGTTCCTGCTCGGCGATGATCTGCTCGCGGTGCGCCTTGATGGCGGGCGACCATTTCTGGCGCTTCCTGCCCAGCTCGTCGGCCCAGGACGTGTTGGTCTCGTTGCCGGGGAAGAGCTTCAGGAAATCCTTGCGCGGCATGCGGCCGTGCTTGATGCAGATCTCCATGATCATGCGCTCGTGATGGCGGATCGTGTTGACGACCTCGCGCAGCTTGCGCACGAACCCGTCGATCATGATCGCCGGGAGCTTGAGCTTCAGGAACGCCTCGGCCATCTGGTCGCGGAGCTTCTGCGCCTTCCTGTCGGAAAGGCCGTGCTTCTCGGCAGCCTTCTGGAACTTCGCGTAAAGGGTGCGCAGCTCCTCCATGCGGCGCGCGACCTCGACCGGATCGGGCCCGGTCTCGCCGGGGCCGGCCTCTTCCTCGCTTTCGCCCTTGTCGTCCTCTTCCTCCTCGTCTTCGTCCGCGTCGGACGCGGAGACCGGCTCGGGGATGTTGACTTCCGGCTGCTCCATGTCGGCGAAGCCGGCGAGCACCTCGGATAGGCGCTTCTTGCCTTCCTTGTGCTGGTCGTATTCCTCGATCAGAAGCTGGATCGACCACGGAAAGCTCGCGAGCGCGGACTGGACCTGGTTCAGGCCCTCCTCGATGCGCTTGGCGATCGCGATCTCGCCCTCGCGCGTGAGCAGCTCGACGGTGCCCATCTCGCGCATGTACATGCGCACGGGATCGGTGGTGCGGCCCACCTCGGCGTCGACGGCGGACAGCACGGCGACCGCTTCCTCGGTGGCGGTGTCGTCGTCGGCCGTGACCGGGGTTTCCGGCATCAGCGTCTCGGTATCGGGCGCGACTTCGTGCACCTCGATACCCATGTCGTTGATCATGCCGATGATGTCTTCGATCTGCTCCGGATCGACGATGTCGTCGGGCAGGTGATCGTTGACTTCGGCGTAGGTCAGGTAGCCTTGTTCCTTGCCCTTGATGATCAGGGTCTTGATCTCGGACTGCTGCTCCTGATTGTGTTCGATGGCCATGGGTGTTCCGGGTTCAGATACGGCGAAGGAGGAAAGAAAAAAAGTATAGGAGCCGCGTCAAGGGCGATTCCGCCGGGCTTTCGACGGTCGAGCGGAGGTGCTTTGCCGAATCCGCATGTCGCCTTGCCGGCTGCCGCCGGGACCGTGGGATGCCCGTCCTTCGGCGATCAGCGCGCTTCGAGCCAGAACGTCACCGGCCCGTCGTTGACCAGGTGCAGCCTCATATGGGCACCGAACCGGCCGATTTCCACCCGCGGATGCCGGGATTTTGCGAGATCGACCAGCCGGTTGAACCATCGTTCGGCCTCGGCCGGCGCTGCCGCCGTGCTGAAACCGGGCCGCATGCCCTTGCGGGTGTCGGCGGCCAGCGTGAACTGCGAGACCAGCAGGAGGTCGCCGCCGGTCTCGGCGAGCGAGAGATTCATGCGCCCCTCGGCATCGGGAAAGACGCGGTAGCCCAGCATGCGCTCGAGCAGCCGCTCTGCCTGCGCCTCGCCATCGCCGGGCTGCACGGCGACGAGCGCGAGAATCCCCGCGCCGATCGCTGCGATCGTCGTGCCTTCGACCTCGACGTGCGCTGCGCTGACGCGCTGGATCAGGGCGATCATGGCGTGGCGGATTCCGCAGGATGAAGGCCATGGAGCTTAGCTCCTGATCGAGGACCCATGGGTCGGCAAGATGCCGCTCACAGCCATCCGTTGCCCGAACGATCCTGTTCTTCTCTTGCGCTTCGCACGACCTCAGACCACGATCGGCGCTCCTCGCCCGACCCGTCCTCCTGCCGATGCCCGACCGCCTGACCTGGCCCGTCGCACTGCTTTACGGTGCCATGCGCGTGGTCGGCCTGCTGCCCCTTCCGCTCGTGCATGCGATCGGTGCCGCGCTCGGCCGTGTCCTCTGGCTGCTGCGCACGCGGGCGCGCCGAACCGCCGAGCGCAACCTCTCTCTGGTATTAACGCAGGACAGCGACGAAATCAGACATTGCCTTGCGCGTGCCGTCCTTGGCGAGTCCGGCAAGGCGCTGGCGGAGACGTCGACGATCTGGGGCCGCCCGCCGCAACATTCCCTCGGGCTGATCCGCGAGGTGCGCGGCGAGCCGCTGTTCGAAGCCGCGCGCGCGCGCGGCCGCGGGCTCATCATCGCCGCGCCGCATCTCGGCTGCTGGGAGCTCCTCAACTACTGGCTGGCCGCCCGTGCTCCGCTGTCCATCGTCTACCGGCCGCCGCGCCAGGCCGCCATCGAACCGCTGCTGCGCAAGGTGCGCGGTGCCATGCCCGTCGAGCAGGTGCGCGCCGAGGGCGCGGGCGTGCGCAAGCTGTACCGCCGGCTCGCCGAAGGCGGCGTCGTCGGCATCCTGCCGGACCAGCGCCCCAAGCAGGGCGAAGGTGTCATCGCCCCGTTCTTCGGCGTGCCCGCGCTGACGATGGTGCTGGTCTCGCGGCTCGCCGCTCGCACCGGCGCCGACGTGCTGTTCGCCTTTGCCGAACGCCTGCCGCGTGGCCGGGGGTTTCGCCTGCACTTCGTCGAAGCGCCGCCTGGCATCGCCGACGAAAACGTCGCCGTCGCCTGCGCCGCGCTCAACCGCGGCATCGAGCAGTGCGTCGCGCTTGCGTTCACGCAGTATCAGTGGACGTACAAGCGGTTTCCTGCGGACCTCGGCCGGAGCTGACGAACGCCGGCGGCATGCGCCTCCGGGGAAAGTGGCGGACTTCGTCCCGATTTCTCGTAGTGAGCCTTTCATGAGCCGCATCGCGCATCCGCGATCCGGCAGCCCGATGCACGACAGCGCAACGTGGACGCTCGATGTTCGAGCGAAGCTGCCTTATGAAATCAGACCCCGTCGCTTCGGCGGCTCCGTTCCTGCGCCTCAACAACCGCATCCGCGAAGCGCGCGCCCAGGCCGGGATGACAAAGGGCGAGCTCGCGCGACGCGTCGGCGTTTGCACCAGCGCGGTCGTCCAGTGGGAGCTCGCCAACGGCACCGCGCCGACCGTGCCCAATCTCGCGAAAGTCGCGCAGGCCACGGAGGTTGCGTTCGAATGGCTTGCCACCGGGCGCGGCCCGATGCGGATTCGCGGCGAGGACGGCCCGCCGGTCGTGGATCCCTCGGCCATCGCGACGACGATCTTCGAAGAGCGCCTGCTGCAGATCGCGCGTCGCCTGCCGATCCAGCAGCACGAGCCGTTGCTCGAATTTCTCGAAGCGTGGGCCGGCAAGGCCACGAAATGAAGTCGCATCGCGAGCGCCATCGCCATGATTCGCAGCCGTGCCGATATCGGCTTCGGCACTGCTACGTGCGCTTCTGCAATCTCCGCAGAAACACGCCGATTTCCTTTTCGACCTGCTTGTCGCCGCGTTGCCGCGCCACCTCGAGCCCGCGCCGGTACGCATCGGCAGCGGCTTCGGAGTCGCCGGTCTCGGTCAGCGCCTTGCCCAGCATCTTCCACGCCGCCGAATAGCCCGCGTCGAAACCGACCGCCTCGCGGAACGCGGTGACCGCTCCGGCCGCATCGCCGTTCGCAAGCAGCGCGGTGCCGAGCGAGAAGCGCAGCAGCGCGCCGTCGCGCGGGCCGCCGAGCTGCGCGCGCAATCGGGCGATGAGGTCGTCGGCGCTCATGCCGATATCATCGCGCGACGGGGAGCGGCTTGCAGCCGCTCGCGTCCGCCGCGCTCAGGCGCCGCCGCCGGCCCGGTGTATGTCGTGCGTCACCATGCCCTGCTCGCGCGGCGGCGGCACGAAGAATGCGGGTCGCGCCAGCGTGCGCTCCATGTCGGCGAAACCCTGCGCCCAGTGCTCCCGCATCGCCGTCCTGCCGAAGGCATAGTCCTTGAACTGCTCCTCATACGGCTTCGCGCGATAGATGAGGTGGATCACGTTGAAGACGCGATCGCAGAGCCACGGCTGCAGGTCTGCGACGAGATCCGCCGGCAACTGCTCCTTCGGCAGGCGATCGAGCAGTAGCGCGAGCGCGTTGCGCAGCCGCTGGCGCGCGGCGACGGTGTCGGTGCCCATGCGCGTGCGGCTCGAATACCGGATGTCCTTCTGCCGTTCGAGCACGTCGAGCAGCGTCCGTGGCACGATGCCGCGCGCGCTCCAGAGATCGACCTGGAACGCCAGCGTGTCGCGGCGCGGGCTCGATTCCAGCACGTATTCGAGCGGCGTATTCGAGACGATCCCGCCGTCCCAGTAAGGCTCGCCCTCGATGAGGACCGCTGGGAACGCCGGCGGCAGCGCGCCGGAGGCCATGATGTGCTCCGGCCCGATGCGCTCCGTCGCCGAATCGAAGTAGCGGACGTTCCCGGTGGCGACTTCGGTCGCGCCGATGCAAAGGCGCACGTGGTCGGAGTTGATGCGGTCGAAGTCGACAAGCCGCTCCAGCGTCGACTTGAGCGGTGCGGTGTCGTAGAAGCTCGTCGCGCCGGCGCTGCCGGGCTGTTGCGCGAACGGCGGCAACGCACGCGGCACGAAGAATCCGCGCTGGCCCTGCACGAGCGCGCCGGCCGCAGACAGCGCGCCCATCCACGCGCTCAGCACACCGTTCGGCGGCAACCACGCGAGCGCGTCGCGCAGCGCGGTCGCCGATGGCCACGGGAGCGTCGCTGCGGGCTCGCAGACCGTGTTCCAGAAATCGCGCAGGCGCTCGATGCGCCGCTCCGGCGCGTTGCCGGCGAGGATGGCCGCGGTAATGGCACCGATCGACGTCCCGGCGAACCAGATAGGCCGGAGGCCGGCGGCGTGCAGAGCCTCGTAGACGCCGCACTGGTACGCACCGAGCGCGCCGCCGCCCTGCAGCACGAGCGCAACCGTCTCGTAGCGCTGCGCGGATTCCGCCGGCGGCGGGATTCGCCGTTTCGTCTCTCTCGCGGGCGCGGTCCGCGCGGCGCGCACGCGCACAGGCCTGCGCGCGGCGGCGCGCACACGCGCGGATGTCATTGCATGAACCAGCCGTGGCTGACGACGATGCTCTGACCGGTCAGCGCCTTCGACTCGAAGCCGGCGAAGAAGAGCGCGCAGGCGGCGACGTCGTCGACCGTCGTGAACTCGCCGTCGACGGTGTCCTTCAGCATGATCTTCCTGACGACGTCTTCCTCGGAGATGCCGAATTCCTTCGCCTGCTCGGGAATCTGCTTTTCCACCAGAGGCGTGCGCACGAAGCCGGGGCAGATCACGTTGGCGCGCACGCCGTGCTCGGCGCCTTCCTTCGCGACGACTTTCGCAAGGCCGATCAGCGCATGCTTGGCCGCGACGTACGGCGCCTTGAGCTTCGAGGCTTCCTTCGAGTGCACCGACCCCATGTAGATGATCGAGCCCCCCGTGCCGCGCGCGTACATCGCCTTGAGGCAGGCGCGCGTCGTGAGGAACGCGCCGTCGACATGGATGGCCATCAGCTTCTTCCAGTCGGAGTACGCGAAGCGGTCGATCGGATTGACGATCTGGATGCCGGCGTTCGAGACGAGAATGTCGACGCTGCCGAGCGACTTGACGACGGCGGCGACGCCGTCCTCGACTTCCTGCTCGTTCGTCACGTCCATGCGGACGCCGATCGCACGCCCCCCCTTCTTTTCGATCTCCTTCGCCACCGCGTTTGCGCCGTCGAAGTTGAGATCGGCGATGGCGACCGCGGCGCCGTTGTCCGCATAAACCTCGGCGATGCGCCTGCCTATGCCGCTGGCCGCGCCCGTCACCAGTGCCACTTTGCCATCGAGCCGCATGTCGTCCTCCTTGATCCGCGCCCGGCGCGGTCTGCCAAAAAATACGCCGTTCCCGGCTCGGGAACGGCGCCAATTTTCGGAGTGATCGGGGTGATGAAGTACCCCGATGCGTGAGACTGCTCCCGGATGCCTTAGTTCCGGGTAAATGAATCCCGGCTCACTTCCCGGCCGCCCGCGGATCGACGCCGAGATCCTTGAGCTTGCGATAGAGGTGCGTGCGCTCCATGCCGACCGCCTTGGCGAGCTTGCCGACGCTGCCGCCGGCGGCGCCGAGCTGGTGCAGCAGGTAGGCGCGCTCGAACTGCTCGCGCGCTTCGCGCAGCGGCAGCGAGAAATCGATGTCGCCGTGCGGCCGCGCGGCGGCGATGGACTGCGCCGACGGTCCCGCGGTGCCGAGCGCGTGTTCGACTTCCTCCAGTGTCACGTCCGGTGCGTTGCCGAGGATCAGGAGGCGCTGCACCAGATTGCGCAGCTCGCGCAGATTGCCCGGCCAGGAATGGTTACGCAGCCGGTTCTGCACCGCGACCGGAAAGTTGCGGTACGGGAGCTTGTCGCGGTTCGCGAAATAGTCGGCGTGGTAGCGCAAGAGCTCCGGGATGTCGTCGATGCGCTCGCGCAGCGGCGGCACCGCGAGCGGCACGACCTTGAGCTGGTAGTAAAGCTCCTCGCGGAAGCGCCCCGCGGCTACCAGCGTTTCGATGTCCTGCGCGGTCGCCGCGACGACACGCGCGTCGATGGCGACGGCGTCACGGCCGCCGCAACGGATCAAGGCGCGCCGTTCCAGCACGCTCGACAGCCGCAGCTGCAATTCGGGATCGAGATCGGCGAGCTCGTCGAGGAACAGCGTGCCGCCGTTAGCCTGCTCGATCAGCCCCGCCTGCACGCTGCTCGCGTCCTCGATGCCGAACAGCGCCTGCGCGGCGTGATCGCGCGCGATCGCGCCCGCGGCCACCGTGACGAACGGACCGCTGCGCCGTGCGCTGCGCTCGTGCAGCGCGCGCGCCAGCGTTTCCTTTCCCGTGCCGGGCTCGCCCTGGATCAGCACCCAGGTGTCGTGCGCGGCGAGCCGCTCGATCTGCTCGCGTACGGCCTGCATGCCCTTGCCGGTGCCGATCACCTCGAGGGGCGCCGGAAGCTGGCGGCGCAGGCCCTCGTTCTCGCGCTTCAGGCGGCTTGCCTCCAGCGCGCGCGACACGACGAGCAGAAGTTTCGCCAGCGAAATCGGCTTCTCGATGAAGTCCCAGGCGCCCAGCCGCGTCGCCTCGACCGCCGTCTCGACCGTGCCGTGCCCGCTGATCATGATGACGGGGCACGGCAGGCCGCCGCGCTCGCTCCATTCGCGCAGGAGCGAGATGCCGTCGAGATCGGGCATCCAGATGTCGAGCAGGACTAGATCCGGCCGCTGCTGCCGGCGTGCCTCGCGCGCGGCCGCGGCCGAATCGGCGGTATCGACGAGGTAACCCTCGTCTTCGAGGATGTCCTTGACGGTCTGCCGGATGTCAGGCTCGTCGTCGACGACGAGCACGCGGGCATTCGTCATGGCGAGGTCCGGTTGCGAAAAAGAGACAGTGAGAATAGCGCAAGGGCTCGACCGGGGCGATCCGCTGCTGCGGGCGGGCCGCGCCACCCTTGTCCCTCCCGCGGAAGCGTCGCCGCCGCTAGCGCGCGCCGGCCTCCCCGAACCGCCGCAGGCGCGCACGCATCTGCACGCGGCGCCAGAGATTCACCGGCTTGCGCGCGAGGGTGCCGAACCGTCCGGCCACGAAGTCGCGCGCGGCGGCGATCACGCGCTCGCTCGAGCGGCCGTCGCGCCAGGGATGGATGAGGTCGGCGTAGGCGACGAGCTCTCTGCGCAGCGCTTCCGTCGGCGCGAACGCGCGCAGCAGCGCGCTTTCGAGATCCGCCGGATCGGAGATGTCGATCATGTGCGGCTTCGGCGCGCGGTTGCGGAACGTGACCACAGGCTTGCGCTGCACGACGAACTCGGACACGACCGACGAGGTATCGCACACGAGAACATCGGCCGCGCGCAACGCGGGCACCAGCGCATCGGACTCGATGAAGCGCGCGTTCGGACCGGCCAGCCGGCGGTAGGCTTGGACGACGACCGGATCGGTCTTCGGGTGCAGCGTCAGCAGCCAGTAGCGATCGCCGCGCGCGACCTGCACCGAAATCTCGCCGAGCAGGACGCGCGAGGAGCTCAGCGTTTCCGTGAACGTCGCGGCGTACAGCACCACGGGCCGCCCGTCCGCGGGGCGCAGCGCCGCGGCGCTGCCGTCGTCCGGCGCGAACAAGGGATCGAGCTTCGGCCAGCCGGTTTCCGCGACGGCGAAGTGGCCGTGCTGGCGCGCGAGCGCCCGGAACGGCTCGGTCGTCGCGGGCCCCTGCGTGCAATAGAGGTCGAACAGGCCGCGGATGCGGAAGTGCCCGCGCTGCGGCGAACGCTTGTCGACGCTGAAGCCGTGGAAGACCTGCACTTTCGCGCCGGGAAAGAACTGCGGCACCCAGTTGCTGGCGGCGAACACGACGTCCGGACGCCATTCGTTGACGGCCGCGACGTCTCTCAACAGGCGCTCCGGCTCGCGCAGGTGCGAGGCGAACGAAGCCGGCGCGAACCAGGCCGTCTCGCCGCCCGTCGCGCGGATCGCCGCATCGAGCGGCCGCAGCACCGGCAACGCGTAGAGTTCCGTCGCGAACAGGAGGTAATGCGCCATGCCTAACGATGCTCTGCTCTGCGCCGCGCGGGCGTCACCGGTTCGTCCTCGATTCCGATCCGCCGCATGAGCCCGGCGCCTGGGCGGCAGCGAGCACGGGCCCCGCACAGCTGGGGACGCGGACCGGAAAAACAAAGTCCATGAATCCGCGTGCCCGGTGCGTCCGTGCCGCCGCGCAGCATAGCAGCCGCCGCGTCGCGCGCGCCGCGTGATCGTGACGCTGGACTCCGCTAACCTTGGGCGTTCCAACCCGTATCCGCCATGCCCGACCGTCCTGGCCTCTCGGCCTGCATCATCACGCTCAACGAGGCGGACCGCATTGACGCATGCCTCGATTCGCTCGCGTTCTGCGACGAGCTGATCGTCGTCGACTCCGGCTCGACCGACGACACGCGCGAACGCGCGGCCGCGCACGGTGCGCGCGTGTTCGTGCGCGCGTTCGACGGCTATCGCTCGCAGAAGGACCACGCCGTCGGCCTCGCGACGCACGACTGGGTGCTCTGCCTCGATGCGGACGAACGCGTCACGCCTGCGCTCCGCGCCGAGATCGAGCGCGAGCGCGACCGCGGCTTCGGCACCTATGCGGGCTACCGCTTTCCGCGCATGACCGAGTACTTCGGCGCGTTCCTGCGCCACGGCAACGCCTATCCGGACCGCGTCATGCGCCTGTTCGACCGGCGTCGCGGCGGCTGGCGCGGCGATCGCGAGATTCACGAGCACGCAAGCGTCGACGGCCCGGTCGGCACGCTGCGCGGCGATCTCGAGCACCACGCGTACCGCTCGCTTTCCGATCACCTCGGCCGCATGGAGCGCTATGCACGCATGATGGCGCTGCACATGCACGCGCAGGGCCGGCGCGCGCACATCCACAATCTCTTCGCCAATCCGTTCTGGCGCTTCCTGCGCGGCTACGTGCTCCGCCTCGGCTTTCTCGACGGCTGGCGCGGACTGATCTACGCCTGCATCAAGTCGAACTACGTGCGCCAGAAATTCATCAAGCTCTGGCTGCTCAACCGCGGCTATCCGATCTGACGCCGGCATGCGCATCAGCCTCGTGCTGCTCACGTCCAACTGGCCCGAGGCTCTCGAGCGCGCGATCGCCAGCGTCGCGGACCAGTCGCGCCTGCCCGACGAAGTGATCGTCACCGACGACGGCTCGAACGATGACACCCGCGCGCTGCTCGCGCGCGTCGCCCAGGGTTTTCCGTGCCGGTTCGCGCACGTGTGGCAGGCCGATCTCGGCTTTCGCGCCGCGCGCGCGAGGAATCGCGGCATTGCGGCGGCGCGCGGCGATTACGCGGTGCTGGTCGACGGCGACATGATCCTGCACCGCCGGTTCGTCGCCGATCACGAGGATTTCGCGCTGGCGCGTCATTCGCTCCAGGGCGGCCGCCTCGACGCGAGTGACGCCGAAACCGCGCGCCTCCTCGCCGGCGGCCGGCCGCGCTTCAGCCCGATGATGCCGGGCCGGTTTCCGCGGCATCGGGCGATCCGCTGCCTGCACCTCGCCCGCATCAAGGCGCGCTCGAAATCCGGCGGACGCATCTTCAGCTGCAACATGAGCGCGTGGCGCGACGACCTGCTGCACGTCAACGGCTTCGACGAGCGCTTCGAAGGCTACGGCGGCGAGGATCGCGAGCTCGCCAAGCGCATGCGCCACGCGGGCATCCGGCGGCGGCAGCTCAAGTTCGCGGGGCTCGCGATCCACCTGTGCCACGCATCGCGGGCGCCGGCCCATCCGGACGACATGAGCCTGCCGAACAACCGCCTCCTCGCCGAGACGGTGGCGACACGTGCGGTGCGCTGTGCGCGCGGCATCGATGCGCACCTCGGGGAATTCGCGATACCGCCTCCCGACCTGCGCGAGGCAGCGCGGTGATCAGCGTCCACCTCGTCGCGCGCGACAACGGCGCGGGACTCTCGCGAGACCTCGAAATCCTCAAGCGTGCCATCGGCGAGGCCGGTTTCGATCTCACGATCAGCGCGATCGGCGCCGGCGGCCTGCGCCGCCAGATCCGCTACGCGAGCGTGCGCGCGAAGCTTGCCTGGCACGGCCTCGCCGATCGTTCGCGCCGCCGCTTCGACGTGAACCTCATGGACGAGCGGCTGCGCCCGAAGTACGTGCCGCTCGCGCGCCGTAACGTGCTGCTGCCGCATCCCGAATGGTTCGAGCCGGATTGGACGCCTCTGCTCAGCGACATCGACTGCGTGTTCGCGAAGACGCGTCATGCCGTGCCGATCTTCGAGGCGCTCGGCGTGCGCACCCGCTTCGTCGGTTTCACCAGTATCGACCGCCGGCTCGCCGACGTCGCGCGCGAGCCGACGTTCTTCCACCTCGGCGGCCGCAGCGGCAACAAGGGCACTCAGGCGGTGGTCGATCTCTGGCTGCGCAAGCCAACGTGGCCTTTGCTCACCGTCATCCAGCGCAAGCCGCTGCGCCTGCCGACGTCGCTGCCGGCGAATCTCCGCCTGATCACCCGCTACATCGGCGATGACGAGCTGCGCGTCCTGCAGAACCGCAGCCTGTTCCATCTCTGCCCGTCCGAGACCGAAGGCTTCGGCCATCATCTCGTCGAAGGGCTGAGCTGCGGCGCGATCACGCTCGCGACCGATGCGCCGCCGATGAACGAGATGGTCACGAATGCGCGCGGCGTGCTCGTCGCCCATGCGCGGACAGGTACGCAAAGGCTCGCGACGACGTATTTCGTACACGACGCCGCGCTCGAGGCAGGCGTCGAACGCCTGCTCGCGCTCGATGCGGATTCTCGCCGCTCGATGAGCGAGGCGGCGCGCGCGTGGTGGGAGGAGAACGATCGCGGCTTCCGCCGCCGGCTCGCGGACGCGATCACGTCGCTCGCGAGCGAATGAATGCCGGGCGCCGCCTTCAGTGCGGCGCGGCGACGGCCTGCTTCGTCGCGGCCGGCGCGACATCGACCGGCAGGCGCAGCGTGAACACCGCGCCGCCCTGCGCGCGATTCTCGGCACGGATGCTGCCGCCGTGTTCCTCGGCGATCTTCTTGACGACGGCGAGGCCGAGGCCGGTGCCCTTGACCTTGCTCGTCGTGTAGGGCTCGAACCAGCGGTCGCCGAAATCCGGCGGGAGCCCCGGCCCGTTGTCCGCAACGCCGAGCTCGACCCAGCCCTCGCCGCCGCCCTGCACCAGGCGCGTCGTCACCAGGATCTGCGGCTTCTTCGCGTCGCCGATCGCTTCGAGCGCGTTCTTGATCAGGTTGTGCAGCGCCTGGCGCAGGCGCACGGCGTCGGCGCGCACCAGCGGCTCGCCGTCGGCGAGGTCGCGCGAGAGGCCGATGCGCTGATCGTTCTCGTAGAGATCGAGCACGTCGTCGAGCAGCGCGTGCAGCGCGATCGGGCGCAGCGCCGGCGGTTGCGGCCGCGCGTAATCGCCGAACGCATTGACCATCGTCTTCAGCGCTTCGACCTGTGCAACGATCGTGTGCGTAGCGCGGTCGATCAGCTCGCCCTCCTCGGCGGAGAGACGCCCGAGAAAACGCCGGCGCAGGCGCTCGGCGGCGAGCTGGATCGGCGTCAGCGGATTCTTGACCTCGTGCGCGAGGCGGCGCGCAACTTCGCCCCAGGCCGCGTCGCGCTGCGCGCGGTTCAGCACGGTGAGATCGTCGAACACGGCGACATAACCCGCATCGTCCGGCAGCGCCGTGCCGCGCAGCATCAGCACGCGGCGGCCGTCGTCGGTGTCGACGACGAGCTCCTCGCGCCATTCGCGCAGTCCGCCGCGGAAGTGTCGTGCGAGGGGCGCGGTGAACGTCGCCAGCTGCGGCCGGTCTCGTTCGAGCTCGGCGAGCGTGTGGCCGATGTAGCCCGTCGCGTTCACGCCGAGAATCGCCTCGGCGGCGCGGTTCGCGACGCGCAGGCGCCCGTCCTGATCGAAGCCGAGCACGCCCGCCGACAGCCGTTCCAGCAGCGCGACCAGCCAAGCGCGCTGGCGCTCGGTCTCCTGTGCGCTCTTCTGCGCGCGCGCGCTCGCGAGCTCGATCTCGCGCGTCATCTGCGCGAACGAGTTGACGAGGAATCCGACCTCGTCGTTGCTCGCGATCGGCAGCGGCGTGTCGTAGCGGCCGGCGCCGACGGCGCGCGTCGCTGCGATGAGCCGGCCGAGCGGTGCGACGAGCCGGCGCGCGACGCCGAACGCGGCCAGCGTGACGATGAGCGCCGACAGCAGCAGCGCGAACGTCAGGATCAACGCGAACGTGAGCTTCAGCGAGCCGCGCAGGAATTTCAGGCGCTGGAAATCGAAACTTGCGTTCTCGATACCGCGCGTCAGCGTCTGCAATCGCGTCGGCAGCGGATAGAGGCCTTGCAGCAGGCGCCGGCTGCCGGGCACGTCGCCCGCCACCGGCACGGCGACGCGCAGCATCAGCACGTCGCCGATCGGCTCCGGCGCCGCGTAGCGGCCGCCGCCCGCGACGCGCATCTGCAGCGTCGCGTCCGGCAACGGCGGATCGAGATAGCGCGGATCGGAGCTGGCCGTCGCGATCACGCGACCGTCGTCGCCGAACACGGTGAGCTGCGTCGCGCCGACGGTGTCGATGTCGGTGTCGAGCACTTCCTGCAGCGCGCTTTCCGGTTTCGATTCGAGCCGCGCCGCGACGCCCGCGCTCGCCTGCTCGGCGACGCGCAGACGCTCGGCGACGACGATGCGGCCGACCTCGAGCGCGTCGTCGAGCGCCTGCTCGAGCTTGACGTTGAACCAGTTGTCGATCGTCGCATCGAGGAAGCGCAACGCGAAGCCGTAGACGACCACGACCGGCGGCACCGCCAGCAGCACGAGCATCACCAAGAGCCGCCGTCCGAGCCGCGCGCCCGGCGCGCCGCGCCGGAGATCGACGCGCAGGCGCCACAGGCGCTGCGCGATCGCGAACACGAGCACGGCCAGCGCAACCGCCGCCGCGCCGAGGATCCAGCGGTAGTACGAACCGACGCCGACACCACCGGCCGCATCCTCGGCGAGCTTCAGCGACGCGAGCAGCAGCGCGAGCACGGCCAGCGCCGGTAGCGCGCGACGCAGCGCGAATTTCAGCCAGCCGCGGGTTGCCATGTGTACTCCGCGGCGGAGAGCTGCCAGGCCGGTTCGAACAGCGCCGGCAGGCGCAGCGCGCCCGGCAGCGCTGCCGCTTCGAGCTCGGCGCCGACGCGCAGCGTGGTGCCGCTCGGCAGCTTCGCGAACGCGGCCGGCAGCGGCAGGCGCAGCGAGTTGAGGCCGGCCAGGAGATAGCCCGGCGTCGCGAACGTGCGCACGTCGGCGAGCGCGTCGAGGTCGCGCAGCTGGTATCGGCGCGACAGCGGGAAATAGCGCAGCTCGATTCTCTGTTCCGACCGCGCCTGCGAGGAAAGGAACCGCCAGCGCGACGCGTCGGCGCTGATGCGGAGCGTCAGCGGGATGCCGTGATCGAGCGCGTCCTGCATCGGGCCCGACAGCCGGCAGTCGAGCGCGAGCGCGAGCACCGGCGCGTCGGGCGTGCCGGCGATGCTCGCCGCGCGGATGACGAGCTCACCCGGCTGCTGCTGCGCGATCGCGCTGCAGCCGGCGAGCAGGCAGGCGGCGAGCGCGAACATGAGCACGCAGCTAGTGCGGCCTTTGCAGGATCGCATAGTAGAAACCGTCCATGCCGCCCGCGCCCGGCAGATTCTGGCGGCCGTCGCCGGCAGCACGCCCGAACGCGGCCGGCACCGGAATGCTCTTCGCATCCGGATGCTTCGCACGGAACCCGGCCAGCACGGCATCGTTCTCGGCCTTCAGCACCGAACACGTCGCATAGACTAGTCGCCCGCCCGGCGCCAGCAAAGGCCAGAGCGCGGAGAGGAGGCGCGCCTGCTCCGCCGCGAGCCCGGCGATGTCGGCGTCGCAGCGGTGCAGCTTGACGTCGGGTTGGCGGCGGATGATGCCGGTGGCCGAGCACGGCGCATCGAGCAGGATGCGGTCGAATGGCCGGCCGTCCCACCATGCCGCCGGCAGCGCGGCGTCGCCGCGGCGCACGTCGGCGCGAAGTCCGAGCCGCGCGAGATTTTCGGCGATGCGCGGCAGGCGCGACGCGTCGCGATCGAGCGCGACGAGCTCGACGTCGGCGCGTTCGAGCAGATGCGCGGCCTTGCCGCCGGGCGCGGCGCAGGCGTCGAGCACGCGCTGGCCGTCCGCGGCATCGACGAGATCGGCGACGCGTTGCGCCGCGCCGTCCTGCACCGAGAACAGGCCTTCGGCATAACCGGCGAGCCGCGTCACGTCGGTGCTGCGCTCGAGCACGACGGCATCGGCGAGATCGTCGTGCAGACGCGCCTCGGTGCCTTCGACGCGCAGGCGCTCCAGCAGCGTGGCGCGGTCCGCGCGCCGGCGGTTGGCGCGAAGCGTCAGCGGTGCCTCGCGATTGTTCGCGTCGAGCATCGCGTCCGCGGCGTCGGGCCAGTCGCGGCGCAGCGCATCGATCAGCCAGCGCGGATGCGCGGTGCGCGTGACGTCATCGCCGTCGAGCCGCGTCTCGAGCGCGCTGCGCTCGCGCGCGAAGCGGCGCAGGAGCGCGTTGACGAGGCCGCTGTAGCGCGACTGGCCAAGCGCGCGCGCTGCATCGACGCAGGACGCGACGACCGCGTACTCCGGCATATCGACGATCGCGATCTGCGCACAACCCAGCGCGAGTAGCGCACGGATCTCGCGCGCCTTCGACGGCAGCGGCTTTTCAAGCAGCAGGGTGAGCGCGGCATCGAGCCGCAGCCACCAGCGCGTCGCGGCGAATAGCGAGGCGGAGAAGAGCGCGCGATCGCGCGGATCGGAAAAACGCGGCGACGATTCGGTCAGCACGGCGCGCAGCGAAGCGCCATCGAACACGACTCGCGCGAGTGCACGCGCCGCTTCGCCGCGCAACGCCGCGCCGGGATTCATCGTGCGGACCGCTCGCGGCGCGCGTTCTGCCAGTCGCGCACGGCGATGCAGCGGCCGCCCTCACGCTGCACTTCGAGGATGCCGAGCACGCCGTCGCCGGTGGCGACATCGAGCGCGTCGCGTCCGTTGCCGACGATCGTGCCGGGCGGCGCGTTTGGGGTTTCGGCGCGAGCGCGCGCCGACCAGATGCGCAGGCGCTCGCCGAGAAGCTCGGCCTCGGCGACGGGCCACGGATTGAACGCGCGCACCTTGCGTTCGAGCGCGATCGCGGGCTCGTTCCAGTCAAGCCGCGCTTCGGACTTATCGATCTTGTGCGCATAGACGACGCCGTCCTCTGCCTGCGGCCGCGCCGTCAGCGTTTCGCCGCGCGCGACGCGCGCGAGGCCTTCGGCCAGCGCGTCGGCACCGAGTGCGGCGAGGCGATCGTGCAGCGATCCGCCAGTTTCGTCGGCGGCGATCGCCGTCCGCCGCTCGATGAGGATCGGGCCCGTGTCGAGCCCGGCCTCCATCTGCATCAGGTCGACGCCGGTTTCTTCGTCACCGGCGAGGATGGCGCGCTGGATCGGCGCGGCACCGCGCCAGCGCGGCAGCAGGGAGGCGTGCACGTTCCAGCAGCCGAGGCGCGGCGTCGCGAGCACGCGGCGCGGGAGGATCAGGCCGTAGGCGACGACGATCATCAGATCCGGCGCGTAACCGGCAAGGCACTGCTGCGCGTCGGCGTCCTTGAGCGTCTCCGGCTGCTCGACGACGATGCCGGCCGCGAGCGCGCGCTGCTTGACCGGGCTCGGTGCGAGCTTGCGGCCGCGCCCGGCCGGACGATCGGGCTGTGTGTAGACGGCGACGACGTCGGCCTCCGCAGCCAGGCAGGCTTCGAGACACGGCAGCGCGAACTCCGGCGTCCCCGCGAACACCAGCCGCAGTCGCGAGCTCACGTGGGGGACGCCGTGCCTAGAGGGCGGTCGCCGCGGCCGGCTCGGCGGCGGCATGCCGGCGCTGCTTCTCGAGCTTCTTGCGCACGAGCTCGCGCTTGAGCGGCGAGAGGTAGTCGACGAAGAGCTTGCCGACGAGATGATCCATTTCGTGCTGGATGCAGACGGCGAGCAGGCCGTCCGCATCGAACGCGAGCGGATTGCCTTCGACGTCCTGCGCCTCGACGCGGATGCGGTCCGCGCGCTCGACATCCGCGAAGATGCCCGGCACCGAAAGGCAACCCTCCTGGTAGGTCTGGCTGCCCTCGCGGGACACGATCTTCGGATTGACCAGCGTCATCGGGCGGTTCTTCTCCTCGGATACGTCGAGCACGAGCAGCTGCTTGTGCACGTTGACCTGGGTCGCGGCGAGGCCGATGCCGGGCGCCTCGTACATCGTCTCCAGCATGTCCGAGGCGAGCTGCTTCAGCGCCGCGTCGAAGCGGGTCACCGGCACCGCCTTCGTGCGCAGCCGCGGGTCGGGGAATTCGAGGATGGTGAGCTTGGACATGGAGCTGAGATGCGGTTCGCAACAACGCTGCGCAAGATGCGGAAGATACTGGAATTCTAGTGGAGTTCGGGGGACGGGTGTCGCGCCGCGCCGACAGCCGGCGCGCAGGGCGAAGCCGCAGCGTCGGGGCCGGCGAAACCACATCGGCAGGCCAGATCCGTGGCCCGAAACGGCGATTCCGGGTCGTCGCCGTTTTGGGATGGCCGTCGTTTTCTCCCGTTAAAGTTTCGGATAGACTCGCCAAGCCATTGGGGAATCAGGGAATTGGCAGCCATGCTTAAAAAACTACTTGCGGTTTCGGCTGGACTGCTCTTAACCCTCACGGTTTATGCCGCCACCGTCGAGTGGGCGGACCAGCATCCGGACCGCTACATCGTCAGGAAGGGCGATACGCTGTGGGACATCTCCGCGCGCTTCCTGAAGAAGCCGTGGCTGTGGCCCGAGATCTGGCAGGACAACCCGCAGGTCAGGAACCCGCACCTTATCTATCCCGGCGACGAGCTGGTGCTGTCGGGCGGCCACGTCCGCCACGGCGCCGGATCGATCGAGCCGCATGCGCGGATCACCTCGCTCGAGGACGCCGTCAAGCCGATTCCGCTGTCGGCGCTGAAGCAGTTCCTGAAACACACGCGCATCCTCAACGAGGACGAGTACGAGAACGCCCCGCACGTGGTCGGCATCGAGGAGAACCAGCTGCGCGGCAGCGCGGGCCAGCTCGCCTTCGTGCGCGGGCTCGTCGCCGAGCCGGGCACGAAGCTCGCACTGCTGCGGGCGACCGGCCGCTACTACGACATGCCGCCCGTGGACGAAGGCCGTCCGCGCGAGGTGTATCGCCAGACGCGAGACTGGTTCGACGGCCGGCCCGGGCTCCTGTGGCATCACGGCCCCAACGAATTCACGCTGTCCGGCAACGTGCGTTTCCTCGGCTACGAAGTGCTGGAGTACGGCACCGTCGAGGTGACGCGCGTCGGCGATCCGTCCTCCGCGCTGATCGTCTATTCCGATTTCGAGGTCCGTCCCGGCGATTTCGTGCTGCCGATCGACGAATCGCCCTACGACGACGAATACGTGCCGCACGCGCCGCCGGCCGTGCCGGAGAACATGCGCGTGATCGCGTTCACCGAGACCGACGCGATGAACGCCGTCGGGCCGCGCCAGGTCGTCGCGCTGTCACGCGGCGCCGAGGACGGCATCGAGAACGGCCAGACCTTCAGCATCTATCACGAAGGCGAGGAAGTGCTCGATCGTACCGACTACACCGAAGGCAGCGCGAAGAAATTCTTCCATCCGCGCGACGCGCGGGTGACGCTGCCTCCGGAGTTCGTCGGCCACGTGATGATCTTCCGCACCTTCGAGCGCGTCAGCTACGGGCTCGTCATGGATGCGGTGAAACCGATCCACATCGGCGATTTCCTCTGGGATCCGGACCGCACGCCGTAACGGCACGGCTTCCGGCGATTTCCTACGCGGCGCGGTGGCGACATCGCGCCGCGTTCTTTTCAGGCGCGGCTAGACTCGCGGCCGATGGACATCCAAGCGAATCGCGTCACCGTCGAGGCCTGGCTGATCCTGCTGCGCGCGCCCGGGCTCGGCGCGACGGGCCTGCGCACGCTCGTCGAAAGGCACGGCGGCGCGCTGCCGGCGCTGGAAGCGGCGCGGCGCGGCACGGCCGGCGATCTCGCCGCGTGCCGCGACTGGCTGCGCGCTCCCGACGCCCAGCGCATCGCGGCCGACATCGCCTGGCTCGCCGCCGAGAACCATCATCTCCTCACGATCGACAGCGCGGATTTCCCGCCGCTGCTGCGCGAGTCGCCGGGCGCGCCGCCCGCGCTGTTCGTCGCCGGCGATGCGAGCGCGCTCTGGCAACCACAGCTCGCCATCGTCGGCAGCCGCAGCGCGAGCCAGGGCGGCATCGCCAATGCGCGCAGCTTCGCGCGCGCGCTTTCCGCAGCGGGATTCGCGATCACGAGCGGGCTCGCCGAAGGGATCGACGCGGCCGCGCACGCGGCGGCGCTCGACATGAACGCCGTGACAGTGGCCGTGCTCGGCACCGGACCCGATCTCGTCTATCCCGCCCGCCATCGCGAGCTCGCCGCACGCATCGCGCAAACCGGCGCGCTGGTCAGCGAGTTTCCGCCGGGCACGCCGGGCAAGCCCGATCATTTCCCGCGCCGCAACCGCATCATCGCCGGGCTCGCGCTCGGCACGCTCGTCGTGGAGGCGAGCCTGCGCTCCGGCTCGCTGATCACGGCGCGCCACGCGACCGAGCAGGGGCGCGAGGTGTTCGCTATTCCGGGCTCGATCCACAACCCGCTCGCGCGCGGCTGCCATCAGCTGATCCGCCAGGGCGCGACGCTGGTGGAAACGGCGGAGGACATCATCGCGGCGCTCGGGCCGGTGGCCGCGCGGCTCGGCGCGCACCTGCGCGAGCGGCTCGAAACTCCTGAGTCGTCGCCGGAATCCGCGCCCGAGCGCGACGCCGACTACGCGACGCTGCTGGCCGCGCTCGGCCACGAGGCGCTCGGCATCGATGCGCTGGCCGAGCGCACCGGCCTTGGCGTGCCGGCGCTCTCGTCGATGCTGCTGGTGCTCGAGCTCGAGGGCGAAGTTGCCTCCGAGCGCGGCGGGCTCTACGTCCGGCGGCCGCGCTGATGCTGAACGGGCCGGAGAAACTTGCGCCAGGACAATGGCTTGGGCCTCAAATGGTCCGTCCGGCCATGGCCTTCGGTCGGCGCCCGGGCCGCACGAGCCAGCTTGACAGGCTGGCGGAGCCTATGTTGACACTGAAAAAAGGGCACCCCTGAACGTTCTCCCGGTTTTCCCCCGCAACGGACTCGCGACAGCCGCCCGGCTGTCACCGCCGCGCGGACGCAGGACAAGGACATGGCCAAGAACCTCCTCATCGTCGAGTCGCCGGCGAAGGCGAAGACGATCAACAAGTACCTCGGCAAGGACTTCCAGGTGCTGGCGTCCTACGGCCACGTGCGCGACCTGGTGCCGAAGGAAGGCGCGGTCGACATCGACCACGACTTCGCGATGAACTACGAGGTCATCGACAAGAACGAAAAGCACGTCGATGCGATCGCGAAAGCGGCAGCGAAGGCCGACGCGCTCTACCTCGCGACCGACCTCGATCGCGAAGGCGAGGCGATTTCCTGGCACATTGCCGAGATCCTGAAGGAGCGCGGTCTGCTCGACGGCCGCGCCCTGCACCGCGTCGTGTTCTCCGAGATCACGCCGCGCGCGATCAAGGAAGCGGTCGCGCATCCGCGGCGGCTGTCGATGGATCTCGTCAACGCGCAGCAGGCGCGCCGCGCGCTCGATTACCTGGTCGGCTTCAACCTTTCGCCGGTGCTCTGGCGCAAGGTGCAGCGCGGGCTCTCGGCAGGCCGCGTGCAGTCGCCGGCGCTGCGCATGATCGTCGAGCGCGAGGAAGAGATCGAAGCGTTCAAGGCGCGCGAGTACTGGACGATCGAGGCCGACTGCGCGCATCCGGACCAGCCGTTCACCGCGCGCCTCCTGCGCCTGCACGGCAAGAAGTTCGAGCAGTTCGATCTCACCAGCGAGCGCGACGCGCACGCGGCGCGCGACGCGCTGAAGAAGGCCGCGCAGGGCGGACTCGTCGTCAGCGACATCCAGTCGAAGGAACGCAAGCGCCGGCCGGCGCCGCCGTTCACCACGTCCACTCTCCAGCAGGAAGCGGCGCGCAAGCTCGGCTTCGCGACCAGCCGCACGATGCGGCTCGCGCAGCAGCTTTACGAAGGCGTGCCGCTCGGCGACGAGGGCATCGTCGGTCTCATTACCTATATGCGCACTGACGCCGTGCACCTGTCCAGCGAGGCGATCACCGAGTTGCGCGAGGTGATCCAGCGCGATTTCGGTCCGCGCGCGCTTCCCGAGCATCCGAATTTCTATCGCAACAAGTCCAAGAACGCGCAGGAAGCGCACGAGGCGATCCGGCCGACTTCCGCGCTGCACCGGCCGAAGGATGTCGCGCCTTACCTCAACGACGACCAGCGCAAGCTCTACGAGCTGATCTGGAAGCGCGCGATCGCATGCCAGATGCAGCACGCAACGCTGAACACGGTCTCCGTCGATCTCGCCTGCGGCAGCGACTCGGCGTTCCGCGCGAGCGGCACGACCATCGTCGATCCCGGCTTTCTCGCGGTGTACGAGGAAGGCCGCGACCAGAAGAACGCCGAGGACGAGGACGAAGGCCGCAAGCTGCCGGCGATGAAGATCGGCGAGGCGGTGCCGCTGCGCGACATCCTCGCCGAGCAGCATTTCACCGAGCCGCCGCCGCGCTATTCGGAAGCCTCGCTGGTCAAGGCCCTCGAGGAATACGGCATCGGCCGCCCGTCGACCTACGCGAGCATCATCCAGGTGCTGCTCAATCGCGAGTACGTGACGCTCGACAACCGCCGCTTCCGGCCGACCGACGTCGGCCGCGCGGTCGCGAAATTCCTGTCCGGCCACTTCTCCAAGTACGTCGATTACGACTTCACCGCGAAGCTCGAGGACGAGCTCGACGCGGTCAGCCGCGGCGAAGAGGACTGGGTGCCGCTGCTCAGGAAGTTCTGGAAGCCGTTCAAGGCGCAGGTGGACGAGAAGAGCGAGACGGTCGATCGCTCCGAAGCGACGGGCGCGCGAGAGCTCGGCATCGACCCCAAGAGCGGCAAGCCCGTGCAGGTGCGGCTCGGCCGTTACGGCCCGTTCGTGCAGATCGGCACCAAGGACGACGAAGAGAAGCCGAAATTCGCCAGCCTGCGTCCCGGCCAGAGCATGCACACGATCACGCTGGAGGAAGCGCTGGATCTGTTCCGCCTGCCGCGCAACCTCGGCAAGGCCGAAGACGGCGAGGACATCACGGTCGGCATCGGCCGCTTCGGCCCGTTCGTGAAGCACGGCAAGACGTACGCCTCGCTGCAACCCGGCGACGATCCCTACACGATCGAGCTGCCGCGCGCGCTCGAGCTGATCCGTGCCAAGGCCGAGGCGGCCGCGAACCGCATCATCAAGGACTTCGGCAACGGCGTGCAGGTGCTGAACGGCCGTTACGGGCCGTACATTACCGACGGCGAGAAGAACGCGCGCATTCCCAAAGGCAGGGAGCCCGGCGAGCTCACCGCCGAGGAATGCACCGCGCTGCTGGCGGCGGCGCCGAACCGGCCGAAGCGGGGACGCTTCGGCAAGGCGTCCAAGCCGGCGAAGACCGAAACCGCCAAGGCCGACACCACGACCAGCGCAGCGGCAACGGCGAAACGGGCGCCTGCGAAGGCCGCTGCGGCGAAGAAGAAAACGACGGCCCGCAAGGTCGCCGCAAAACGGACGACCGCGCGGCGCGCGCAGGACGCATGATGCGCGCGCGCGGCGCCCGGCCCGTGTCGCTTGCGGCCGTCCCGCCGCGTCCCGGCGACTGAGCGGCGCCGATGGACGATTCGCTGGACCAGGCCGTCGCCGCGCTCCGCGCCGGCGGCGTGATCGCCTATCCGACCGAAGCCGTCTGGGGACTCGGCTGCGATCCGCGCTCCCGGAGCGCCGTCGAGAAGCTGTTCGCGATGAAACGCCGGCCACCGGCGCAGGGCGTGCTGCTGATCGCGGCCGATTTCGCGCAGCTCGAACCGTACATCGACCTCTCCGCCGTGCCGGACGACGCGCTCGCGCGCGCAGCCGCCACCTGGCCGGGACCGCACACGTGGATCTTCCCGCGCGCCGCGGACGCGCCTGCCTGGCTGGCCGGCAGCCATGACGGCATCGCCGTGCGCGTCACGGCGCATCCGCCGGCAGCCGCCCTCTGCCGCGCCTTCGGTGGCGCGCTCGTTTCCACCAGCGCGAACCGCCATGGCGAGCCGCCGGCGCAAACTGCCGAGGCCGTAAGCGAGCTTTTCCGCGGCCAGATTGACGCTATCCTGAATGCACCGCTCGGGGGACTTGAGCGGCCGACGCCGATCCGCGACGCTATCAGCGGGGCGACCGTGCGTCCGTAGGGCGGGTGTGGAGGCGGTTTCAGCATTGCCGACACAAGGGCTTAGGGAGAGGGGAACTTGTCTGCTGTCATCGAACGTGCAGCCCCGCCGCTGCCGCTGCTGAACGCCGCGCAGCCGGATCGCATCATCGTGTGGCGCGAAGGCCGGGCGCTTTCGGTCGCGGCATTCCTCGCCGACGTGCACGCCGCGGCGGCCACGCTGCCGACCGCTCGCGATGCGGTGAATCTCTGCGAGGACCGCTACGCCTTCCTGGTCGCGTTCTCCGCGATCGCAAGCCGCGGACAGACGAATCTGCTGCCGCCTTCACGTGCGCCGAAAGCCATCGAAGAAGTGCTCGCGATGTATCCGGGCAGCTACGCGCTCGGCGAGACGCCGCGCGAAGGCCTGCCGGCGCATTACGTGCGGCTCGCTGCCGCCGGATGCGGAAGTGCCGAAACGATCGTGCCCGGCATCGACGGCGAGCAGGTCGTCGCGATCGGCTTCACCTCCGGCAGCACCGGCCAGCCGAAGGCGAATGCCAAGACATGGGCCAGCGTCCAGGCGAGCAGCGCGCACAACACGCGCACGCTCGTCGCTGCGCTCGGCCTCGCGCCCGGAGCGATCGCGCACATCGTCGCCACCGTGCCGCCGCAGCACATGTACGGGCTCGAGCTTTCGGTCCTCTTGCCGCTTGCGGGGCCTTTCGCCGTGCATGCGGGCCGGCCGTTCTTCCCCGCCGACATCGCGGCTGCGCTGTCCGAGGTGCCGCCGCCGCGCCTCCTGGTGACGACGCCGATCCACCTGCAGGCGCTGCTGCGGGATCCCGTGCAGCTGCCGGCGCTGGCGGCGATCACGTCGGCCACCGCGCCGCTCGCGCCAGAGCTCGCCGCCGAAGCGGAGGCGCGCTACGGCGCACCGGTGGTGGAGCTGTTCGGCTCCACCGAGACCTGCGTGATCGCCCATCGCCGCACGAGCCGCGGCGAGCCGTGGCAGCTCTATCCCGACATCACGCTGCGGCCGCAACCCGACGGCACGCTGGTCCATGCACCTTATTTCGGCCAGCCCGTGGTCTTGCAGGACGTCATCGAGCTTCTCGCCGACCATCGATTCGAGCTGCGCGGGCGCAACGCCGATCTCGTGGAGATCGCCGGCAAGCGCGCCTCGCTCGCTGACCTGACCCGTCGCCTGCTGGCGCTGCCCGGCGTTACCGACGCGGTGGCGATCCAGTTGGAGGACGAAGACAACGCGGGTGTGCGACGCATCGCGGCGCTGGTGGTCGCGCCGGAGCGCTCCGAAGCCGCACTCATGGACGAGTTCCGTCTCGCGGTCGATCCCGTGTTCCTCCCGCGCCCCTTCCGGCGCGTCGCGTCGTTGCCGCGAAACGAGACAGGGAAGCTTGCGCGTTCGGCGGTGCTGGAAGCCCTCAAGAGCTGAACGGCGATTCGCCGCTTGCCATCACCTACCTCTCCCGCACAGCGGGGAGAGGAAAAGCAAAGCGTTCGATCTTCGGCAGCTCGCGGCGACGCTGCGAAGCCGTGTTGTCCACTGAATCCGCGGCCATGGATGGCCGCATCGGGACTCTTCGAAGCTGCTTCGTTGAATCTCGAAGCGACAGATCGGATCGATGCGATCCCGGACGGATCGCACAAGCCAAAAGAAAAGCCCCGAGGGCCAGGGGGAGCCCTCGGGGCCGGTGGAAAACCGGCCTGGGGAGGAGCCGATTTCCCGGGGGTTGCACTCAGGGAGGTGAGTGAACCACGGGCGCCGTTGCGCGCGCCCGATGATTAGGACAGGCCGGGTTTGCGAAAGTTCGCGTGATCGCGAACTTTGCATTTATTGATGGTTCATGCGTTCCCGAAAGTTAAGAAGCCATAGGTCCGGTCGGCTTCCGCCACTTCGGGCACAGACGTCGGCCGGCCGTTTGTCGCTGCAAACGCGCGGCCCGGCATGGCACGTTTTCAATGCGCCTCGTCCCAGTTGGCGCCGACGCCGATGTCGACGACGAGCGGGACCGAAAGCTCGGCGGCCGCCGCCATCCGCTCGCGGACGCCCGCGCTGACGGCCTCGATGCAGTCCTCACGGACTTCGAACACGAGCTCGTCGTGCACCTGCATCACCATGTGCGCGGGCTGCTCCTCGTCGATCAGCCAGGCGTCCACCGCGATCATCGCCCGCTTGATGATGTCGGCGGCGGTGCCCTGCATCGGCGCGTTGATGGCCGCCCGCTCGGCCCCGGAGCGCTGCACCTGGTTTCTGGAGTTGATGTAGTCCAGGTGCAGGCGGCGGCCGAACAGCGTTTCGACGTAGCCGTCGCGATGCGCCTTCTCACGCGTGCGGTCCATGAATTCACGCACACCGGGGTAGCGCGAGAAGTAGCGCGCCATGTAGTCCTGCGCCTCGCCGCGGCCGACGCCGAGCTGGCGCGCGAGCCCGAACGCGCTCATGCCGTACATGAGCCCGAAATTGATCGCCTTGGCGGCGCGGCGCTGGTTCGCGTCGACTTCGTCGAGCGGCAGCCCGAACACCTCGGCCGCCGTGGCACGGTGGATGTCCTGATTGGCCTGGAACGCCGCGAGCAGGCCGCTGTCGCCGGAAAGGTGCGCCATGATGCGCAGCTCGATCTGCGAATAGTCCGCCGCGACGATCTTCCATCCCGGTGGAGCAACGAAGGCCTGACGGATGCGCCGGCCTTCCTCGGTGCGGATCGGGATGTTCTGCAGATTGGGGTCGGCCGAGGACAACCGCCCTGTCGCGGCCGTCGCCTGGTTGTAGTTCGTGTGCACACGGCCGGTGCGAGGGTTGACGTTGTCGGCGAGCTTCTCGGTGTAGGTCGAGCGCAGCTTCGCGAGTCCGCGGTATTCGAGGATCATGCGCGGCAACGCGTGATCGTTCGCGATCGCCTCCAGTGCTTCCTCGTTGGTCGACGGCTGGCCGCTCGGCGTCTTCAGCACCGCCGGCAGCTTCAGCTCATCGAACAGGATGGCCTGCAACTGCTTGGGCGAGTCGAGGCTGAAGCTGCGGCCGGCGATCGCGTAGGCCTGCTCGGTGATCTCGTGCATGCGCCGGGCGAGCTCGCTGCTCTGCCGCTTCAGCGCGCCCGTGTCGATCAGGACGCCAGTCTGCTCCATGCGCGCCAGCACCGGCACGAGCGGCATCTCGATCGTCTCGTAGACGCTGCGTAGCCCCGGCTCCGCCTGCAGCTTCTGGTACAGCGCGCGGTGCAGGCGCAGCGTGATGTCGGCATCCTCGGCCGCATACTTGCACGCGGTTTCGATGTCGACCTGCGAGAACGGAATCTGCTTCGCGCCCTTGCCGGCCACCTCTTCGTACGGAATCGTCTCGTACGCGAGGTGGCGCTTGGCGAGCGAGTCCATGTCGTGCCGCGACGCGGTGGAGTTCAGCACGTACGATTCGAGCATCGTGTCGTGCGCGATGCCGCGCATCGTGATGCCGTACGTCGACAGCACGTTCGCGTCGTACTTCGTGTTCTGCCCGATCTTCGGCCGGTCGGCATCCTCGAGCACCGGCTTCAGGCGGCTCAGCACGTCGTCGCGGCCGAGTTGTGACGGCGTGCTGGGACAATCATGGCCGAGCGGAATGTACGCGGCTTCCTTCGGCGCGACCGCGACCGAAATGCCGATGATCGTGGCCTGCATCGGGTCCAGCGAATCGGTCTCGACGTCGAGCGTGATCGCCTCGGCCGTGCGCAGCTTCTCGATCCACGCCTCGAGCTGATCGGCGGTCGTGACCAGCGTGTACTCGCCGGGACCCTGCAGCGCGGGATCGACCTCGATCTTCGGCGCCGGCGCGATGTCGATGGCGCGCACGCCGAATTCCCTGTGCGTCGGCACGTCCGCGGCAGGGATGTCGCGGCCGCCGCGCGCCTCGGCGGAATCGAGCTCCTTGAGTGCCGCGCTGAACTCGTAGCGCTTGTAGAGTGTGCGTAGCGTCTCGACGTCGCGCGCGCGCAGCACGAGGTCGCGCGGGGCGACGTCGAGCGCGCAATCGGTCTTGATCGTCGCCAGCTGCCGGGACAGCGGCAGCTGCGGCAGCGCGCGACGCAAATTCTCGCCGATCTTGCCGCCGATCCTGTCCGCGTTCGCCATCACGCCGTCGAGCGAGCCGTACTCGGCGAGCCATTTCGCCGCGGTCTTCGGGCCGCACTTCTCGACGCCCGGAATGTTGTCGATGCTGTCGCCCATCAGCGCCAGCATGTCGACGATGCGTGACGGCGGCACGCCGAACTTCTCGACGACGCCGGCTTCGTCGAGCGTCGTGTTGCTCATCGTGTTGACCAGCACGATGCCGGGACCGACGAGCTGCGCGAAATCCTTGTCGCCGGTCGAGACGGTGACGTCGATGCCTTCCCGCGCGGCCTGCACGGCGAGTGTGCCGATCACGTCGTCCGCCTCGACGCCTTCGACGCGCAGGATCGGAAAGCCGAGCGCCTCGACGATGGCCAGCATCGGCTCGACTTGCGCCGCGAGCGGATCGGGCATCGCTTCACGGTTCGCCTTGTACTCGGCGTAGAGATCGTCGCGGAACGTCCGGCCCGGCGCGTCCTGCACGAACGCGGCGTAGTCGGGTTTCGAGTTCAGCGTCGCCCGCAGCATGTTGACGACGCCGAACAGCGCGCCGGTCGGCTCGCCGGCCGAATTCGTGAGCGGCGGCAGCGCGTGGAACGCGCGATACAGATACGATGAACCGTCGATGAGGACGAGCCGGGGACGCGACATGGAAGACCTTGCGAGCGGAGCCGCCGCGAGCCTGTCAGGCGGCCGCGGCGATTGTAACGCGCAGGCCGGTGCCACGAGCGGCCCGCGACGCGACGCCGTGCCGCACCGTCCTGTGACGTGCACGCGAAACGATTCATCGAGGCTCTGCTAGGCTTGGATCGTCGGCACCAGGGAGAGTCGTCATGCGCACCTTCAGCCGCTTCGCTCCGCTTGGGATGATGCTCGTCTGCGCGCTGGCTCTCGCCGCGCCGCCCGAGCTGAAGGGCCCGCCGATCGAGGCGCCGCCTCCGCCGGGCATCGACGATCCCGGTGTGAAGAGCGCAGCGCCGCTCGAAGCGCAGGAGGCTGCGCCTGCGCCCGCCGGTGCCGAAGATCCACTCGCGCCGCTGCCCAAGCCCGACACGCGCCTCGTTCGCGACAAGGCCGCCCGCACGAACGCAGCGACCAGCGAGCGCGTCGCGGCCAGCGAAGTGACGACACGCAGGCAAGGCACCGATACCGTCGAGGAATATCGCCAGAACGGCCGCGTCTGGATGATCCGCATCGTGCCGCAGAACGGGCCGGTGCAGACCTTCATGGACACGACCGGCAACGGCCGCCTCACGCGCGATCCGCAGGAAGGGCCTGTCTCGCCGGTGTACTACACGCTGTACGAGTGGAACTGACGCGAGCCTCGTCGCTCACTCCGCCAGCCAGTCCCTCGGCTGCAGATACTCCGTGAGCCGCGCCTCGGCACTGCCCGCCTCGGGCACGTAGCCGTACTCGAAGCGCACGCGCGGCGGCAGCGACATCAGGATCGACTCCGTGCGGCCTCCCGACTGCAGCCCGAACAGCGTGCCGCGGTCGTACACGAGATTGAATTCGACATAGCGGCCGCGGCGGTACAGCTGGAACTCGCGTTCGCGCTCGCCGTACGGCGTCGCCTTGCGCCGATCGACGATCGGCAGATAGGCATCGAGAAAGCCGTTGCCGACCGCCTGCGTCAGCGCGAAGCAGCGTTCGAAGCCGCCGGCGTCGAGGTCGTCGTAGAAGATCCCGCCGACGCCGCGCGTCTCGCCGCGATGCCTGAGACAGAAATATTCATCACACCACGTCTTGTAGCGCGGATAGACATCGCTGCCGAACGGCGCGCAGAGATCGCGCGCGACGCGATGCCAGTGCACGACGTCCTCGTCGAACGGATAGAACGGCGTGAGATCGAAGCCGCCGCCGAACCACCACACCGTCGGCGCATCTTCCGCGCGCGCTTCGAAGTAGCGCACGTTCATGTGCGATGTAGGAACGTATGGATTCTCCGGATGCAGCACCAGCGACACGCCGAGCGCAGTCCATGCGCGCCCGGCGATGGCCGGACGATGCGCGCTCGCCGACGGCGGCAGTGCGGCGCCGGCGACTTCGGAAAATCCGACGCCGGCCTGTTCGAACACGGCGCCCCGCTTCAGCACGCGCGAGCGTCCGCCACCGCCTTCGGCGCGCGTCCACGTATCTTCGGCAAAGCGGGCTCGGCCGTCGATCGCTTCGAGCCGCGCGCAGATGCGATCCTGCAGATCGCGCAGGAACGCGCGTACCGGAGCGACGTGGGCGGCCGTGGCGTCGGTTTCGCTCATGGGATCGGATCGTCCGCGAATGAAGCGCGATGGTAGCAAGGCTCACGCCGCCCGGTCGGCGCGCGGGCAGCGGAGCGATGATCGCCGCGAACCACGCGCACGTTCCTGCTACCTGCTCGTCTTCGCAATCGCAGACGCTCGGTCTCGGCGCGATCGGTCACGCGGCAACCGGCCTGCGCCGTACCCGTATGTCATACTTCGGCCGCCTCGCCGGATCCGACGACGCGTGCCTACTCGTATCGCCCCCCTCGCCATCACCGCCTTCACCGCGACATCGGCGCTCGGCCACGGCCGCGCCGCGCACGCCGAGGCATTGCTCAACGATCGCGGCGGGCTCAGGCCCAACGATTTCACCCGCGTGCCGCTCGCCTGCGCGATCGGCCGCGTCGACGGCCTCGAATCGACGCCGTTGCCGCCCGAGTTTGCCGAATACGACGGCCGCAACAATCGTCTCGCCTGGCGCGGCCTCGCTGCCGACGGCTTCCTCGACGCGGCGCGCGCGTGCATCGAACGCCACGGCGCCGATCGCGTCGCGCTCGTCGTCGCGACGTCGACGTCGAGCATCGGCGCGACCGAGGAAGGCTATCGCGAGCTCGAAGGAAATCGTTTGCCTGCGCGCCTGCGCCATCCGCCGCTGCACACGCCGCACTCGCCCGGCCTCTTTCTCCAGGCCGTGCTCGGCACGCGCGGCCCATGCCTCACGGTCGCCACCGCCTGCTCGTCGAGCGCGAAGATCTTCGCGAAGGCCGAGCGCATGATCCGCATCGGCGTCGTCGACGCCGCGATCCTCGCCGGCGTCGACACGCTCTGCGACAGCGTGCTGTTCGGCTTCAACGCGCTCGAGCTCGTCGCGCCGGAGCCGTGCCAGCCGTTCGATCCCGGGCGCAAAGGCATCTCGATCGGCGAGGCGGCCGGGTTCGCGCTGCTCGAGCGCGGCGGCGACACGCACGCACCGCGGCTGATCGGCTACGGCGAATCGTCCGACGCCTACCATATGTCGACGCCGCATCCCGAAGGCCTCGGCGCGCGCCTCGCGATCACCGATGCGCTGGCGCGCTCGGGACTCGCGCCCGGCGACGTCGACTACGTGAACCTGCACGGCACGGCGACGCTGAAGAACGATGCGGTCGAGGCGGCGCTGATCGCCGACGTCTTTCCGCCGAACGTGCGCGTCAGTGCCACCAAGGGTTTCACCGGACATACGCTGGGTGCCGCCGGCATTCTCGAGGCCGTGCTGACGCTCATCGCCATGGAACACGGCATCGTGCCGTCGACCTTGAACAGCCGCGAAGCAGAGCCGGCCTGTGCCGCGTGGCTCGCGCTCAGCCGCGAAGAGCGCCCGATCCGCGTCGCGCTCAGCAATTCGTTCGGGTTCGGCGGCAGCAACTGCGCGCTCGCGTTCGCGACCGCAGCGCGTGCCGTGTCATGAACACCCTCAACGTCCACATCGACGGCATCGGCTTCTGGGCACCAGGCTTGCCCGACTGGGCCGCCTTCGCGCGCGCGCTCGATGGCGGCGAGCCTGCGATATCCAGTGACGCCGCGCGTCCCGTGCCGACCGTGCTGCCTCCTGCCGAAAGGCGCCGCGCGCCGGAACCGGTCCTCGTCGCCAGCGAAGCCGCCGGCCAGGCCTGCGCGATGGCTGGCCGCGACGCCTCCGAGCTGGCTTCGGTCTTCACGTCGACGCACGGCGATCTCGTCATCACCGACGCGATGTGCGCAACACTCGCCGCCGATCCACGCGAGCTTTCGCCGACCCGCTTCCACAATTCGGTGCACAACGCGCCTGCGGGGTACTGGACCGTCGCGGTGCACTGCCATGCGACCGCGACCGCGATCAGCGCCGAACGCGGCAGCTTCGCCGCGGGCCTGCTCGAAGCCGCAATCGAAGTCGTTGCCGAAGGCGAGCCTGTGCTGCTCGCCGCGTACGACATCGCCGCGCGCGGCCCGCTCGCCGAGGTTGCGCCGAGCGGCATTCCGTTTGCCGTCGCGTTCGTGCTGAGCCCGGCGCGCGGCGCGCTTTCGCTCGCGAGCCTCGCGCTTGCAACCCTGCCCGAGCGCGGCGGCGACAAAACTTTTTCCGTTCCGGCCATCGAACCGCTGCTCACGAATCCCATGGCCGCGCAGGCGCTGCCGCTGCTCGTCGTGCTCGCCCGCCGGCAACCGGCCGTCCTCCGGCTCATCGCCGGCGAGCACACCGCATTGCGTGTCGAGGTGTCGCCGTGAGTGCGACCGATCCGCATCGCATCGCGGTCGTGATTCCGGCGCTCAACGAAGAGCGCGCGATACGCGGCATCGTCGAATCGGCGCTCGCGATCTGTCCCAACGTCATCGTCGTCGACGACGGCTCGACGGACGCGACCTGCGAGCGCATCGCGGATCTTCCGATCACGCTGATCCGCCATCGGACTTCGCTCGGCAAGGGCCAGGGCCTGCGCGACGGCTTCCGCGCCGCGCGCGCCGCGGGCTTCGATGCCGTCGTCACGATGGACGGCGATGGCCAGCACCTCGCCGCCGACATTCCGCGCCTGCTCGCCGCGGCGCGCCGCTATCCCGAGCATCTCGTGATCGGCGCGCGCATCCGCAACCGCGAAAACCAGCCGGCCGCGCGCCGGCGCGCCAACGATTTCGCCGACTGGGGCATTTCCTGGGGCTGCGGCGTGCCGGTGGCCGATACGCAGAGCGGCCAGCGCTACTATCCGTCCGCTGCGCTCGATCTCGCCGACATCGCCGCCGACGATTTCGTGTTCGAGGCCGCGGTGCTGATCGCCGCCGCGCGCGAGAAACGCGTCGGCATCGTCTCGGTGCCGATCGAATCGCGCTACCACGGCGAATTCCGCACCAGCCACTTCCGGCCCGTGCGCGACGTCGCACGCATCACCTGGTACACGATCAAGCGCGTGTGGGCGTACGGCAACATGGTGGAAAGCTATCGCCGTTCGCACGCGACGCCGCCGCTGATTTACGATCCCGAAGCGGCGACGCTGGCCGGAGAGGCGCCGGTCGAAGGGAGCCGTTGACCCGCACCGGGTGCTTCCGGCCCGGCTTGCGGCGAAGTCCGCGCGATTCGCCGCGCACGCTGCAACAGGGAGCACCGCGTGAGCCAGATGCCTCAGCTTCTGTTGCAGCTCGCCGTCATTCTCGCGACCGCACGCCTGCTCGCGCTCGTGCTCGGCCGTTTTGGCCAGCCGCCAGTGATCGGTGAAATGATCGCCGGCATCGCGCTCGGGCCGATCGTGTTCGGCGCGCTCGCGCCGGAGACGCATGCCTGGCTGTTTCCGCGCGAGAAGCTCGCAGCGCTCGAAGGCCTGAGCGAAGTCGGACTGGTGCTTTTCATGTTTGTCGTCGGCGCCGAAATCCGCGCACCGGCAGGCGCGCACGGCCGGTTCGCCTCGGCGGGCTGGATCGGCACGCTCGGTGTACTGCTGCCGATGGCGCTCGGTTTCGCCATCGCGCCGGCGCTGCACGCGCGCTTTGCGCCGGCGGGCATCGGGTTCTGGCCGTTCGCGCTGTTCATGGCGGTGTCGATGGCGATCACCGCGTTTCCGGTCATGGCGCGCATCCTCAAGGACGTCAGGCTGACACGCAGCGCGATCGGCCAGCTCGCGCTCGCGTCAGCGGCCATTGCCGACGCATTCGTATGGATCGTGCTCGCGCTGGTCGTTGCGCTGATCAGCGCACACGGCTGGGGCGACTTCGCGCGCACCCTCGTCGGCCTGGTCGCGATCGCGGCAATAGGCTTCGGGCTGCTGCGGCCGCTGATCGCCACACTGCTGGCACGGCACGCGTCCGACGGCAAGCCGGGCGGCGCGGTGCTGAGCCTGCTCCTGATCGGCACCTGCGCGATGGCCGCGGCGACCGAGTGGCTGGGTCTGCATCCGGTGTTCGGCGCATTCCTGTTCGGCGCCTGCCTGCCGCGCGACGATCGGCTGCTCGAAACGCTGATCGAGCGCATCGAGCACGTCGCGGTGCTGGTGCTGATGCCGGTGTTCTTCGCCCTCGCGGGGCTCGGCACCACGGCCGAGGCGTTCACCGGCGCCGGGCTGTCGGCGCTGCTGCTGATCTTGGCCGCCGCGATCGCCGGCAAGGTCCTCGGCGGCGGCGGCGGCGCGCGCATCGCCGGGCTCGGCTGGCGCGAAGCGGGTGCGGTCGGCTCGCTGATGAATGCGCGCGGCCTGATGGAGCTGATCGTCATGAAAGTCGGCCTCGACGCCGGCGTGATCGGCTTTCCGGTCTTCACGATGCTGATGGTGATGGCGATCGTGACGACGCTGATGACGACGCCGATGCTGGCGCTGTTTCTGCGCGGCATGGCACCCGTCGAAGGCGCCGAGGAGCAGCAGTCCTCCCCGTGAACGGCGCCGCGCGCGGGAGCACGAATGCGTGCACAATGGGTGCGTGCGGGGAGCGGAGCCGATGGCTGCGGACGTGCGCGATGTCGTGATTCTCGGCGGCGGCCTCGCCGGCCTGACGCTCGCGCTGCAGCTCCGCGCGCGCTTCGGCGATCTCGACATCGTCGTCGTGGAGCGGCGCCGGCACCCGGTGCCCGCCGCCGCGCACAAGGTCGGCGAATCGACCGTCGAGATCGGCGCGCACTATTTCTCGACGGTGCTGGGCCTCAAGGCGCATCTCGATGCGGTGCACATCCGCAAGTTCGGTTTTCGCTTCTTCTTCAGCGAAGGACGCAGCGATCTTCAGAACGTGACCGAGCTCGGCGTGCGCCGCGTGATGCCGACGCCGACCTGGCAGATCGACCGCGGCCTCTTCGAGAACTTCCTGGGCGAGGAAGCGCGCCGCCACGGCATCGACTTCCGCGACGGGGCGGCGGTGCGCGGCTTCGATCTCGCCGGTGACGGCGCACGGCACGCCGTCCGCGTCGAGCGCGACGGTGCGATCGAAACGCTCGAGGCGCGCTGGCTGATCGACGCTTCCGGCAGGGCCGGGCTCGTCAAGCGCAAGCTCGGCCTCGCCGAACCGAACGGGCATGAGGCGAACGCGGTCTGGTTCCGCCTGGACGACCGGCTCGACCTCGACGCCTGGTGCGCGGACGACGAATGGCAGTCGCGCTGTACGCCACGCGAGCGCTGGCGCTCGACCAATCACTTCTGCGGGCCGGGTTATTGGGCCTGGCTGATCCCGCTCGGCTCCGGCGCGCATTCGGTCGGGATCGTCTGCGACGCGAAGCTGCACCCCATCGAGACGATGAACACCTTCGAGCGCTCGCTCGCCTGGTTTGACGCGCACCAGCCCGCAATGGCGCGCGAGTGCCGCGCGCGGCGCGGCAATCTGATGGATTTCCTCTTCCTGCGCGGATTCTCGTACGGCTGCCGGCGCGTGTTCTCCGGCGACCGCTGGGCTCTGACGGGCGAAGCCGGCGTGTTCCTCGATCCGTTCTACTCGCCGGGCAGCGATTTCATCGCCATCGCGAACACCTACATCACCGAGCTGATCGCGCTCGACCGCGCGGGCCAGCCGCTCGGTCCGTATGCACGGCTGTACGAGCAGCTCTATTTCTCGTTCTACGAGAACACGCTGACGCTCTACCGCGACCAGTATCCGATGTTCGGCGACGCCGAGGTCATGCCGATCAAGGTGATCTGGGACTACACATATTACTGGGGCGTGCTCTGCCAGCTCGTGTTCCAGAATCGCCTGACCGACATCGCGCTGCTCGGCGAGCTGCGCGCGGAGCTCGAGCGGGCGCAGCAGCTCAACCGCCGGCTTCAGGCGTTCTTCCGCAGCTGGCACGCGCACAGCCGCAAGCGCAATGGCCGCATCATGCTCGACCAGCGCGAGCTGGACTGGTTCGTCACGATGAACCGCGGACTGCACGACGTGCTGACGCCGAGCGGCGTCGCGGCTCGCCTGCGTGCGAACATCGCGACCATGCACGCACTGGCGGCCGCGATCGGCCGCCGCGCGAGCCTCGCCTGTCCCGGGCTCGATGCGCGCGACGCGGGCGGCGATGCGTCTTCGCCCGCGCCTGTGCTGTTCGATCTCGCCGCCTGAGCGCGGCCGCCTCACTGCCGAAGCATGTTCCTGAATCTTTTCCGACCGCGGCCCGCACGCTGCGTGCCGTTCTCGGCGCGCGTTAAGGTCGCGCTGCCTATGTTCGTCCGCGATGGCGAGCCACGACGTTCGCCCCGTGCATCTCAACGCGCGATGCGCCGAGCGCAGTCCGCGCACGAGCCACAAGGGAGCTCAGCGATGAACACGCATGCGACGAACACCCGACTTCTTTCCTTCGCCTTCGCGGCCGTGCTGGCGGCGTTCGCCGCGCCGACCGTCGCGCAGCTGCCCGAATCCGTCGAAGTGCCCCCAGGCCATCTGCCGCAAGCCGATGTCGATTTCATCCTCGAAGCGAACACCTCGAACATCACGCAGATCGCGATGGGCCACGCGGCCGAATCGAAGGCGGCGAATCCCGGCATCCATTCGCTGGCGGACCGCATCGTGTCGAGTCACGTGAAGGCCGACCAGGCCCTGCAGCTCCTGGCGGGGCAGAAGCACGTGGACCTGCCGCGCAGCACGGATGCCGACGACCGGGCCGAGCTCGCGGACCTGCACGCACGCCGTCGCGGCGGCGACTTCGACGCGCAGTACGTGCAGAACGTCATCGACGATCACGACCGCATGATCGCGATGTACGAGGCCGCGCGGTCGGAAAGCGTCGATCCCGACATCCGCCGTTATGCCGACACGATGCTGCCGGCGCTGTACGAGAATCGCGATCAGGCGGTCGCGCTGGTCAACAAGCAGACGGGCAACGCGTCACGCTGAGCGTCGCTACGCGACGAATGGAGGCGTCACGCCATGCCGCCGTTCACGCCGATGACCTGGCCGTTGACGTAGCCCGCGCGGTCCGAGCAGAGAAACGCAACGACTGCGGCGACTTCCTCCGGCGTGCCCGCGCGCGCGGCGGGAACGATGGCTTTTATCTGCGAGTCGTCGAACGCAGCTTCCGCGAGGCGCCCCGCGATGACGCCGGGTGCGACGACGTTCGCGGTGACGCCGCGCGAAGCCATCTCGCGCGCGAGCGATTTCGTCGCGCCGTGCAGCGCCGATTTCGCGGCCGCGTAGTTCGCCTGTCCGCGATTGCCGAGCACGGCCGCGACCGACGACACGGCGACGATGCGGCCCCAGCGGGCACGCGCCATCGGCAGCAGCAGCGGCTGCGTGACGTGGAAGAATCCGTTGAGCGACACGTCGATGACGCGTCGCCACTGCTCCTCGCGCATGCCGGCGAGCGGCGCATCGTCGTGGATGCCTGCGTTGTGCACGAGCGCGTGGATCGGCCCGTCGGCGAGCAGCGGTTCGAGCGCATGCCGCGTCGCGTCGCCGTCGACCAGGTCGAATGTCACTGCATCGGCACTGCCGCCGGCAGCAGCGATCGCTGCAACGATCGCCTGAGCGCGGTCGCGCGAGGCGTGCGCGTGCACGAGCACGTGCCAGCCGTCGGCTGCGAGTGCTCGCGCGATCGCGCCGCCGATGTCGCCGCTGCCGCCGGTGACGAGCGCGCGACGTGTCGCGCTCACTGCACGGCCTTCAGCGCATCGCGCAGCGGCGCGAGCAGGTCACCGTAGCGCGGCCCGCGCGCCGTGTCGCGGCGCAGCGGCTGGCGCACCTGGCCCGAGCTTACCGTGCGCACGCCGCGCCTCGCTTCGTGGAAACGCAGGCAGGTTTCGTCGAACGAAAGGCCGCAGAACTCGAGCAGTGCGCGGACTTCCCTTTCCGGATTTTCGAGCAGCGCCTCGTAACTTTGCGCGCGCACGCTGTCGGGATAGCGCTCGGCCCAGAATCGGCAGAGGCGGTCGCAGTCGCGCCAGTATGCGGCGAGCTCCGCGAAATCGTAGGCGTAGCGCACCAGCCCCGGCGCGAACAGCTGCTTGTAGCAGGACCAGCAGGTCTCCAGCGGATCGCGCCGGACGTCGATGAACTTCGCGTTGGGCAGCATCGCGCGTGCGGCGCCGATCAGCGTCCAGTTGTTCGGCAGCTTGTCGGTGAATCGCGGCCGCTCCGCGCGCCAGCGCGCCGTGCGCGCAAGATATTCGCGGCCCAGACGTTCCCAGTCCGCCGATGTCGCCTGGGCCGCCCAACGCGGCACCGGAAGACCGCGCTTTTTCGATTCCTGCGTGAGCACGGCCGGAAGATCGGGCAGCTCGCTCGCGCCCTCGACCTCCGGATGCGCGGCCAGGATCTGCTCGATCAGCGTCGTGCCCGAGCGCGGCATGCCGAGCACGAATATGACTTCGCCGCCAAGCGCAGCCGGCGACGACGCGACCGGACCCGAGAAGACGCGCATCGTCTCGTCGATCTCGCGACTGAACGCGGCGGCGTCCCATTGGAAGTCACGGCGCACGATCGTATTGGCGCGCTTGAACGCCGCGAATGCGTCGGCGAAACGGCCGGCGTCCTCGCAGGCCTTGCCGTAGGCGAAATTGAGCGCGGCGCGTGCGTTGTCGTTTTGCTTCGGATCGAGCGCGAGCCGTTCCAGCTTTGCGATTTCGTTCGCGTCGAGCCTGATCGTCTTCAGATCGACGAGACTGAACCACGCCTGGTACGCGCGGTCGCCGCCGAGCGCGATCAGCGCGCGGTATTCGGCCGCCGTGCCCTCGATGTCGCCGAGCGCGTGCAGATTGCGTGCGACCAAGAGGCGCCCGAGCTGATGGCCGGGATCGAGCGCGACGACGCGGCGTCCCGCGGCGAGTGCCTCTTCGTGACGCGCCTGCTTGTCGAACAGGATACCGAGCCGAAGCCAGGCGGCAGGATCATCGGGGGCGAGCTCGGTGGCCCGCCGCAACAGTGCGAGCGCGCCCTCGATGTCGCCGAGGTCGCCTTTGAGCTCGCCGAGCTGGCTCACCAGCGTCGCATCGTCGGGATGCGCGGCCAGCGCACGACGATAAGTATCCTCGGCCTCCGCATGACGACCGCGCCGGTGCTGGATCAGGCCGTGCAGGCGCTGCGTTTCCGGATGCGCGGCGGCGAGCACCAGAGCGCCGGTGAGCGCGCGCTCGGCGCCGTCGTAATCGCGGCGATCGACGAGCCGCGCGGCTTCGGCGAGCATCGCCGCGGTGCGCGGCGGGAGATCTCGCAGGCGCGCGGAAGGCGTCGGCTTGCGCTGGGGCTGGACGCTCGTGTTTGCCATGCGGTCGGCGCGGCCGCTCTGCATCGAACGGCTGCGGAGGATTCCCTTGGAAAACGACGCGCTAGCTTAGCAAACGGCTCGTGCGCTCAATAATCGTAGGCGGACTCGCCATGCGAGTGGATGTCGAGGCCCTCGCGCTCCTGCTCCTCGTTGACACGAAGGCCGACGGCGGTATCGGCGATCTTGCAGGCTGCCGCAGCGACGATGGCGGACCAGGCAACCGTGATGCCGACCGCCTTCACCTGGCTCCAGAGCTGCGCCAGGATGCCGGGATAGCCGCGCGTCATCGTCACCCAGTCCTGCACCGCGCCAGGCCCGCCGAGATCGGGCGAGTTGAAGACGCCGGTGAGGAGCGCACCCGTGATGCCGCCGACCGCGTGCACGCCGAACACGTCGAGCGAATCATCGGCCGCGATGCGCCGCTTCAGCGCCGTCACGCCCCAGAGGCAGATCACTCCGGCAGCGACGCCGATCACGAACGCGCCTGCGATGCCGACGTTGCCTGCGGCCGGCGTGATCGCGACCAGGCCCGCGACCGCACCCGATGCCGCGCCGAGCATCGAAGGCTTGCCCTTGAGGATCCATTCGGCGAACGTCCAGGCGAGCACGGCGCAGGCCGTCGCGAGATAGGTGTTGAGGAACGCAAGCGCGGCCGAGGCATTCGCCTCCAGCGCCGAGCCCGCATTGAAGCCGAACCAGCCGAACCAGAGCAGCGACGCGCCGATCATCGTCATGGTGAGGCTGTGCGGGCGCATGACTTCCCTGCCCCAGCCGATGCGCTTGCCAAGCAGAAAGGCGCCGACCAGCCCGGCGACGCCCGCGTCGATGTGCACGACGGTGCCGCCGGCGAAGTCGAGCGCGCCCATCTGCCAGATGTAGCCTGCGCTCGCATTCAGCGAGGCGACCTGCGACGCCTCGCTATACGCGTCCGGCCCCGGCCAGTACCAGACCATGTGCGCGACCGGCAGATAGCCGAGGCTGAACCAGATTGCGACGAAGATCAGCACCGCCGCGAAGCGGACGCGCTCGACCAGCGAGCCGAGGATCAGGCAGCAGGTGATCGCGGCGAACGTCGCCTGGAACGCGACGAAGACGATCTCGTACATGGGCGTCGCCTTCGAGAACGTCGGCGCGAGCGCCCACTCATCGCGGAACGTGTCGCCGAGCCCGGTGAGAAAGAGTCGGCTCGTGCCGCCGAAGAAGGCACTGCCCTGGGTGAACGCGAAACTGTAGCCATAGACGCACCACAGCACGGTGACCAGGGAGAACACGACGAACACCTGCATCAGCACCGACAGCATGTTCTTGCTGCGCACGAGGCCGCCGTAGAAGAGCGCCAGCGCCGGCACCGACATCAGCAGCACGAGCGCCGTCGCGACGAGCATCCAGGCCGTGTCGGCCTTGTCCGGCTGCGGCGTCGCCGCGCACGCGAACGCCGGCAGCACGCAGGCCGCGGCAAGTGAAAGTCGGGCTGCGCGCTGCGGATTCATCCTGCGGGCCTCACAAGGCGTCTTCGCCGATCTCGCCGGTGCGGATGCGCACCGCGTGGTCGAGCGGCGTCACGAAAATCTTGCCGTCTCCGACCTTGTCGGTGCGCGCGGCTTCGAGAATGGCGTCGATGACGACGTCGACGCGTGCGTCGGGCACCGCGGTTTCGAGGCGGATCTTCGGCACGAAATCGACGACGTACTCGGCGCCGCGATAGAGCTCGGTGTGGCCTTTCTGGCGGCCGTACCCCTTGACCTCGGTGACCGTGACGCCGGTGACGCCGGCTTCGGTGAGCGCGTCGCGCACGTCATCGAGCTTGAACGGGCGGATGATGACGGTGATGAGCTTCATCTGGGCTACGCCGGATGCACGAACGCGAGGCCGGCGCCGGCGCCGACGAGGCACGTGCCGGCAGCGGCATCCGTCGCGCGCGCGAGGCGCGGGCGCGCGTCCACGAGCTCACCGCCTCGCGCAGCAAGCCAGCCGTATGACGCGAGCACGACGAATTCCGACGTGATGCTCGTGGCGGCGAGGATGCCGATCTGCGAAGCGACCGGTTGCGCCGCATCGACGAACTGCGGCAGGAGTGCCGTGAAGAACAGGATCGCCTTTGGATTCGCGAGCTGCAGCAGCAGGCCCTGCCGCCACATGCGCGCCGCATCCGGCACCGGCGCCGCGATGCGCTGCGTCGCCTCCGCACCGCGGAGCGCATCGCGCCATGCGCTGATGCCGAGCCAGGTGAGATAGAGGACGCCGAGCCAGCGGATCGCGTTGAAAACCGGTGCGGCGACGGCAATGAGCGCGGCGAGGCCGATCCCGGACGCGGCGAACCAGATGGCGTTGCCGCTGAGGATGCCGAGGTTCGCTGCGATCGCCTTCCTTGCGCCGTGGCGCATGCCCTGGCCAACGACGTAGAGCACGGCCGGGCCCGGGACGAATGAGGCGACCGTTGCGGTTACAAAAAATGCGAGCCAGAGGGAGAAGTTCATCGCACTCGGGTCGGCATGACTCTTCTACAGCTTCGATGGCCTCACCGCGTACCCTCTCCCGCGAGCGGGAGAGGGGAGTGATCGTCGCGCTTCGCGCGACGTTGTCTTCAGATGGCGTAATACATCTGGTACTCGAGCGGATGCGTCGCGGCGCGGAAGCGCGTGACTTCCTGCATCTTGAGATCGATGTAACCGTCGATGAAGTCGTCGGAGAAGACGCCGCCGGCCTTGAGGAACGCGCGATCCTTGTCGAGCGCTTCCAGCGCCTGATCCAGCGAGTGGCAGACGGTCGGGATGTTCTTCTCCTCCTCGGGCGGCAGGTCGTAGAGATCCTTGTCGCTCGGCGCACCCGGGTCGATCTTGTTCAGGATGCCGTCGAGACCGGCCATCATCAGCGCAGTGAACGTCAGGTATCCCGAGTTCACCGGATCAGGGAAGCGCACTTCGATGCGGCGCGCCTTCGGCGAATGCACGAACGGGATGCGGCAGCTCGCCGAGCGGTTGCGCGCGGAATACGCGAGCATGACCGGCGCCTCGAAGCCCGGCACGAGGCGCTTGTAGCTGTTGGTAGTGGAATTCGCGAACGCGTTGATCGCACGTGCGTGCCTGAAGATGCCGCCGATGTAGTAGAGCGCCGTCTGGGAAAGGCCGCCGTAGAGATCGCCTGCAAAGAGGTTCTGGCCGTTCTTGGCGAGCGACTGGTGCACGTGCATGCCCGAGCCGTTGTCGCCGACGATCGGCTTCGGCATGAAGGTCGCGGTCTTGCCGTTCTGGTGCGCGACGTTCTTGATGACGTACTTCAGCGTGATCAATTCGTCGGCCTTGCGCACCAGCGTGTTGAACTTCGTGCCGATCTCGCACTGGCCCGCGGTCGCGACTTCGTGATGGTGCACCTCGACCGTGAGGCCGCACGCTTCCAGCACCTTGCACATCTCGCTGCGCAGGTCCTGGAACGAATCCACCGGCGGCACCGGGAAGTAGCCGCCCTTGATGCCGGGACGCTGGCCCGAATTGCCGCCCTCGAAGCTCTTGCCGGACGCCCACGCGCCCTCTTCCGAGCCGACCTCGTACACGACGCGATGCATATCGTTCTGGAATCGCACCGAGTCGAAGATGAAGAACTCGGGCTCCGGGCCGAAGAACGCCGTGTCGGCGGTGCCGGTGGACTTGAGATACGCTTCGGCACGCTTGGCGACCGAGCGCGGATCGCGCGCGTAGGCCTGCATCGTCGACGGCTCGAGGACGTCGCACTGGAGCAGCAGCGTCTTGTGCGCCGCGAACGGATCGATGATCGCCGTCTCGGGATCCGGCATCAGCACCATGTCCGATTCGTTGATGCCCTTCCAGCCCGCGATCGACGAGCCGTCGAACATCTTGCCGTCCTCGAAAAGCGATTCGTCGATGGAATGGGCCGGGAAGCTGACGTGGTGCTGCTTGCCGAGCATGTCGGCGAAGCGAAGGTCGACGAACTCGACCTCCTGATCCTTCATCAGCTTGAGGACGTTTGACGTGGCCATCGCATATCCTTGGAGAAGGGTTGTGGTGCGGCAGGCTCAGCAACCGTCGTGCCACGTCGGAAAGACGCTTATCTCTTTTCCGATCAGAAGCTTAGCCACGAGAGCGCAGCGCATTCGCACGCTTATGGTGCAGAATGCGGTGCATATTCATCCGATTGGTGCAACCCGGGAGCCACCGTGACCGAGCTTCTCACCCTCGTGCTGCTGGGCGTGATCGAAGGCATCACCGAATTCCTGCCGATTTCCAGCACCGGCCACCTCCTGATCGCCGAGCACTGGCTCGGGCGCCGCTCGGACATGTTCAACATCGTGATCCAGGCCGGCGCCATCCTCGCCGTCGTTTTGATTTACCGGCAGCGCCTGTGGCAGCTCGCAACCGGGTTGCGCGACGCGCGCAACCGCGATTACGCGCTGAAGCTCGCCGTGGCCTTCGCGGTCACGGCCGCGCTCGGCTTCGTCGCGACGAAGCTCGGCTTCAAGCTGCCCGAGACGGTCACGCCCATCGCCTGGGCGCTGATCCTCGGCGGCGTCTGGATGATGGGCGCCGAAGCGCTCGCCGCGCGACGGTCCGAGCGCAGCGAGATCACCTGGCGTGTCGCGATCCTGGTGGGGCTCGCGCAGGTGGTCGCGGCGGTCTTTCCCGGCACGTCGCGCTCGGCGGCGACAATCTTCGTCGCGATGCTCGCGGGCACGGGCAATCGTTCCGCGGCGACCGAGTTCGCGTTCCTGGTCGGCATCCCGACGATGTTCGCCGCCAGCGGCTACGAGCTTCTGAAGACGCTCGGCGGCAGCGCGGCGCACGAGGACTGGAGCGCGCTCGCGATCGCGTTCACGGTCTCGCTCGTCACCGCGTTCATCGCCGTGAAGTGGCTGCTCGGCTACATCCGCACGCACCGCTTCACCGCGTTCGCGATCTACCGCATCGTGCTCGGCGTCGTGCTGCTCGCCGCGCTGCCCGCCGGCGGCTGAGGCGCGCGAACGGCGCTACTCGATCAGCGCTTCGGCACGAAACGGCAAGCCGCTAGCGGCGATCAGACGCCGGCAGCCAGGTTGAAGTCGCCGATGGCGGGCACCAGCGTCCTCAGTGCCTCGCGCTCGACCTCGGTGAGGTACGGATTCCAGACGTCCATCAGCATGACGACGCGGGTGCCGTCGCTGCGGTTCCAGGCCTCGTGCTCGAACGTGTCGTCGAACGTGAAGCAGTGGCCTTCCTCCCAGCCGTGCGGCTCGCCGGCGACGACCAGCGCGCACTCGCCTTGCGGCACGATCAGCGCCAGGTGCGTGACGAGGCGCGTATTCGTGACGCCATGGTGCGGCAGGATGTGCGAACCCGCGGTCAGCACCGAATAGCACACTTCGGGCGAGTGATCGCGCACATGGCAGAGCGGCACCTTCTCCAGCGCCGCCGATGTACGCGGGCAGCGCGCGTGGTTTTCTTCGTAGCGCCGGCCGTGGCGGAAGAAGAAGAACGCGTTCCACACCGGCGGGCCTTTCGGGTTGGCGAGGTGGCCTTCGAGCTGCTTGTCCTCGAAGTGGCCGAGGAACGGCTCGAAGCCGGTGTCCTCGGTCAGCACGCGGCGCATCTCGTCACGGATCACGGCCGTCTCGGCTTCGAGCTCCGCGTACCACGGGAACAGCTCGGGCTCGTAGAACTTCCGGGTCGGCAGATCCGGGAAATACATGAACTTTGCGCGCTGCCGCGGATCGGGATAGTTGGCGGGCAGCTCGGTGAGATAGATCGCAAGGCACTTCTCGACGCGCGCCAGGGCCGTCGTGCCGTATCGCGCGCGCAGCGGCGCGATGGTGTCGGAGAACAGACGCCGCCGGCCGGCCGCAACCACGCGCATCGCGTGCAGCACCAGCGGGCGGAGCCCCGGCGGCGTGGTCGAGTCGCCGAGCCACTGGCCCGCATTCTGCGCCGCGAAGATCGCGCCGAAATAAAGCGGCAAGGCGTCGTTCGGGCGGCCGGCGCGCTCGAGCAACTCGGCCAGGCGCAGCTTCGCCGTGAAAAGATCGGGCGCGTGCTCGAGCGCGGCGCGCAACGCGACGATCGCCTGGTCAAGCCGGCCGAGCGCAGCCTGCGTCACGCCGAGATTGGTCAGCGTCACCGGATCGTCCGGGCGCACGCCGCGCGCGCGCTCGAGCAGCGCCAGCGCCTGCGCGTAGCGCCCGCGCTCGTGCGCGCAGATCGCGACGAAGTTCAGCGCGTCGATCTCGCCAGGCGACTCACGCAGGATGGCGAGAAACGCCTGCTCGGCTTCCGGGATGCGACCGCTTTCGGCCAGGCGCCGCGCCTCGTCGAGGCGCGCGGCGAGCGCGGGCTCGCGCGCGGTGGTGGATTCGCTCATGTTCGGACCGGGACTTTGCGTCGGCGCATGCTAGCAAGGAAACGCGACGTGGCTGCACTCGAAGGACGGACGAAGCACGCTCGCCGCTCAGCGCCGCAGCGCGGCATTCAGCGTGTACGTGCCGGTGATCGCCGCCTCGGCCAGCACGTGGCCCTGCATCGCCTCGCGCGCCGCTGCCGCGGTGAACTTGCCGGCAAGCCCGAGCGTCGGCACGTCGAGCGCGTAGATGCGGAAGTGGTAGTGGTGCAGCAGATCGTCATTCCACGGCGGGCACGGCCCGTCGTAGCCGTAGTAGTCGCCCGCCATCTCGGGATCGCCGGCGAACCAGCCGGTGAAGTCGTTGATGCCCTGCTTGGCGCCCGGCGGGCCCGGCGGATCCTTGCGGCCGCGTGCGACCACGCCCTCCGCGCAGCTGCCCGTGCCGAGCTCGCGGCATTCCGGCGGAATGTCGACCATGACCCAGTGGAAGAACTCGGTGCGCGGCAACGAAGCCGGCACGTGGCGGCCTTCCTTGTTCACGTCGTCAGCGCGCGTCGGCACGTCGGTATCGACGCAGATCAGCGCGAACGAGCGCGTCCCGGCCGGCACGTCGGCCCAGGCGAGGTGCGGGTTCTGGTTCGTGGAAAGCACGCAAGGCTCACCGTTCGGCCCCGGCCGGCCGAACGCGAACTGCTCCGGAATCGGCTGCATGTGCTCGATGTCGTCGCTGCGGATGCGCATGTCGGTACTCCGTCAACGTTGCGAGGCCGCCGCGGCGTAGCTGACGCGGTACACCGCACCGGCGTAGTCGTCCGCGACGAGAAGCGCGCCGTCCGGCATGACCAGCACGTCCGCCGGCCTGCCGCTCACGCGCTCGTCGCGCTGGAAGCCGTCGATCAGGGGCTCGTAGCTCTGCACGCGGTCGCCGTCGAGGCGCACGGCCATCACGCGGTAGCCGGATTTCCTCGAGCGGTTCCACGAGCCGTGCTGCGCGATGATGATCGCGTTCCGGTACTCGGCCGGAAACATCGAGCCCGTATAGAAGCGCATGCCGATCGAGGCGACGTGCGCGCCGAGCTTCAGCACCGGCGGCGTGTAGTCGCTGCACGACTTGCCCTTGCCGAACTCGGGATCGAGCGTGTCGCCCTGGTGGCAGTACGGATAGCCGAAGTGCTCGCCGGGCTTCGTCACGCGGTTCAGCTCGTCCGAAGGCAGGTTGTCGCCGAGCATGTCGCGGCCGTTGTCGGTGAACCAGAGCGCGCTGGTGCCGGGCTGCCAGTCGAAGCCGACCGTGTTGCGGATGCCATAGGCGACGTCCTGCCAGTCCGAGCCGTCCGGCTTCATGCTGATCAGCTTTGCGTAGTCCCTGCCCTTGTCGCAGATGTTGCACGGCGCGCCGATCGGAACGTAGAGGCGCCCGTCCGGCCCGAATGCGATGAACTTCCAGCCGTGGTGCGTCTCGCCGGGCAGCTTGTCGGTAACCAGCTCGGGTTTCGGCGGATCGTCGAGATGCGACTCGATGTCGCGAAAGCGCAGGATGCGACTGATCGCGCCGACGTAGAGATCGCCGTCGCGGAACGCGACGCCGCTCGGCTGCTCAAGCTTGCGTGCGATCACGACGACGCGCTCGGCGCGCTGGTCGTGGTCGGCGTCGACGAGCGCGTACACACTGCCTTTGTCGCGCGATCCGACGAAGACCGTGCCCTTGGCACCGAGCGCGAGCTCGCGCGCGCCCGGCACGTCGGCGGCATAGACGTCGATGCGGAATCCGGGCGGCAGCGAGAGCTGCGAAAGATCGGCCGACTTCGCGCCGGCGCAGGCTGTGACCACCGCCGGGCAAAGGCAGGCCAGAAGGACATGTGCTGCCAATCTCATGGCACCTCCAGCTTCGCGAACGGCTCGGCCAGCGCTTCGCGGTAACGCTGCCAGTGGCCGCGTGGAAACCGCGTCGGCAAGCCACCGAGACCGCGCGCCGTCGCGGCGAGATTCGCGCCGGGCTCCAAGGCATCGAGGCCCAGGAACCGCGCGAGCGCGCCGCCGTTCGCGCGCGGATCGTCGAGCACGACGTCGGCATCGACGACGAGGCGCCGCGGCTCGTCGAGAGCATCGGCGTAATGGAGATGATCGCGCGCGCGGTGCAGCCACTCGCTGAACGCCGGCAGGTCCGCCAGCGCGAAGCCGCGCGCCCAGCCGAACGCCAGCCAGTTCAGCAGCGCATCGCGCGGATCGCGCTCCACGATGACGAGGCGCGTGCCCGGAAACGCGCGCCGCACCAGCGCCAGCAGATGCGCGTCCCAGCGCGGCAGCCAGTCGACGATCGTCCGGTCGAGCGGAACATTGGCCAGGCGCAGCGGCGCGAGATAGCGCTCGCGCAGCGCCTCGCGGTCGGCGTCGGAAAGCTCGCCGCAATAGAGGGGAAAGCGCGGCTGGTTGAAATCGTCGACGCGTTGCAGCGCGCCGATGCGATCGCGCAGCACGAAAAGCCCGGGCTGATCGGCGAGCAGCGCAGCGACGCGCTCGACGCCGCTGCCCGGCGTGCCCAGCAGCAACACGGGCGCATCCGGCCAAGAATCGCCGGTCGGCTCCGTCAGCGCGATCTCGAGCTCGGGCCGCGGCGTGTCGAGCGGCGGCACCGACGCCGGCAGGCCGCGCTGCGCCTCGGCAAAACAGCGCACCGCTTCGGCGGCTTCACCCGCGCGATCGTGCAGGCGGCCGAGGTAATTCCAGTAGAGCCGGTGCTGGCCTTCCGTGAGCGCGCGCTCGGCCATTTGATCGAGCAGCCGGCGCGCGCCTGCATCGTCGCCCTCGCGCATGCGCGCCCGGATGCGCACGAGCAGCATCTCGGCATCGGTGTGCGCGCGCAGCACGAGCTCGGCCTCGGCGTCCGCCGCGTCGAGCTGACCCAGGTGTTCATGAATCATCGCGAGCCGCGAGTGCGCCTGCATGTCGGCCGGGTTCTTCTCGGCCAGCGCGCGCCAGTCCGCCGCCGCCTGCGGCAGGCGGCCGATCAGCATGAGGAGATCGGCCCGCGCGGTCAGCACGTCATGATCGTCGGGCACGAGCGCGAGATAGTCGTCGTAGGCCTGGATGGCCTCGTCGTTGCGGCCCAGCCGCATCAGCGACCAGGCGAGCGCGCGCGCCGGCGCCGACTGGCGCGGATCGATCGCGAGCGCCGCGCGATACGCCTCGACGGCATCCGCATGGCGCTCCTCCGCGCGCGCGACGTCGCCGAGGCCGACGTGACCTGCCGACGCGAAGCCCGGCGCATCGAGCAGCATGCGGTAGTGCGTCTCGGCTTCGCGCGGGCGCTTCGCCTTCAGCGTCAGCGCGGCGAGCGCCTGACGCGCAGCATGGAGATCGGGCTGCACGCGCAGCGCGTTCTCGAAGGCTTTCTCCGCGAACGACTCCGTGCCGCGCATGGCGAAGGCACGGCCCAGCGCGAATTGGATGGTCGGATCGTTAGGTGCGAGATCGGCCGCGCGACCGAGATGGCGCAGCGCCGCGTCGACGTCGCCGCGCTCGAGCGCGAGCGCGCCGAGCCCGGCCAGCGACTGCGCGTCCTCGCCGGCGCGGAGCGCAATGCGGAAGTGGCTCTCGGCTTTCTCGCGATCGCCGCGCATGAGCGCGATCTGGCCGATGCCGGCGTGCGCGGTGCCGATGTTCGGATCAAGCTCGAGCGCCTTCTCGTAGTGCGCGAGCGCCGCGTCGAAGTCGCCGGTCTGGAAGCGCAGGGTGCCGAGCGTGAGCTCGATGCCGGCCTTCTCCGGCGCGAGATCGTGCGCGCGCATCAGGAGATCGGCGGCTTCCTCCGTGGCGCCGCGCTGATGGCGCAGCAGGCCGAGCAGGTGCAGGGCCTCGGCATCGTCCGGCCGGCTTTCGAGGTGCTCGCGGTAGCCTTGCTCGGCCTCGTCGAGACGGCCCTGGCGGTGCAGTTCGATGGAATCTTTCAGCATGACCGTAAATGGAAGCGGATGGCCGCGGACCCGGCGGAACCGCCGCATTTTCCGTCGTGCGCAAGCCGCGAATTATGCCCGATGCGCGCCGTGTTAGGCTTGCGCGCCCCCGCGCGCACCAGCGCGGCCGCCAATTTTTCCGACGACGACCGCCTCTGCCGTGTCCGCCAATCAGGATCTCATCACCCTGCTCCGTGCGCGCGCGCCGCTGATCCTGGTCGAATCCGCCGAGGAGGGCCGCGTCATCGACGGCTTCCGCCACGCGATCGCGCAGGCGCTGCGGCCGCTCTATCGCTGGAGCATCACCGGCGGCCTCTGCCGGCTCGACATCGACAGCGACGACGAAGCCGAGACGCCGCCCGACGCGAGCATGACGCTCAATGCGATCAAGCAGCAGGCGACGCCGGGCGTCTACCTCCTCCTCGATTTCCAGCCGTACCTGCGCTATCCGATGACGCTGCGCCTGCTGCGCGAGATCGTGCAGCGGATCGACTGCGCCGAGCACACGCTGGTCCTGGTCGGCGCCGACTACGAGCTGCCGCAGGAGCTCGCCGCGTACGTCACGCGCTACGAGCTCGCCCTGCCCGACGCCGAGCGTCTCGCCGCGCTGGTCCGCGAGGAAGCCTTCAACTACTCGCGCGAGAACGGCCGGCGCGTCACCGTCGATGCCGAAGCCGCGCGCGCGGTCGTGCGCAACCTCAAAGGCCTCGGCCTCGAGGATGCGCGGCGCATCGTGCGCAAGCTGATCTATCACGACGGCGCGCTGACGCCGGCCGACCTGCCCGAGCTCGCGCGCGCCAAGTACAAGCTGCTCGATCGCCAGGGCCTGCTGCACTTCGAGTACGAAACCGCGCAGTTCGCCGGCGTCGCCGGCCTCGCGCGGCTCAAGCAGTGGATCCAGCAGCGCAGGCCCGCCTTCCTCGGCGAAAAGGCGGCCGCGAAGCTCGATCCGCCCAAGGGCGTGCTGCTGCTGGGCGTGCAGGGCTGCGGCAAGAGCCTCGCCGCGAAGGCCACCGCCGGCGGCTTCGCCGTGCCGCTGCTTCGACTCGACATCGGCACGCTCTACAACAAGTATCACGGCGAGACCGAGCGCAACCTGCGCGAGGCCCTGAAGAACGCCGAGCTGCTCGCGCCCTGCGTGCTGTGGATCGACGAGATCGAGAAAGCGCTGGCGACCAACGGCGCCGACGAAGGCGTGTCACGCCGCGTGCTCGGCTATCTCCTGACCTGGATGGCTGAACGCAAGGCGCCGGTGTTCCTCGTCGCGACCGCGAACGACGTGACCGCGCTGCCGGCCGAGCTCCTGCGCAAGGGCCGCTTCGACGAAGTGTTCTTCGTCGATCTTCCGAACGCCGAGACGCGCGAGGAGATCTTCCGGCTGCACCTCGCGCGCCGCGACCTCGCCGAGGCCGATTACGACATCGCCGCACTGGCCGCCGCGACGGACGGTTTCTCCGGCGCCGAGATCGAGCAGGTCGTGGTTGCCGCGCTGTATGCCGCCGCCGCCGGCAGGAGCATTCCGACCCAGGCCGGGCTCCTGAACGAAATCCGCAACACGCGGCCCTTGTCGGTGCTGATGGCCGAGCGCGTCGCCGCGCTGCGCGAGTGGGCGCGCGAGCGCACCGTTCCGGCGGATTGACTCAGGTGCGCGCGGGGACGGCTTCGATCGCGGTTGCGCGCCTCGCCTCGACGCCGCCGAGATGCGCGAGCATGCGCTCGGCGATGTAGTCCTCGGCGAAGCTCTGCAGCGCAAAATTCCTGATGAAGCCGCAATGCCCGCCGTGCTCTGCGATGTCGAGCTCGACGTGCGCGGGCAGCGAGAGCGCGCGGAAATCGGCGACGGGGATGACCGGATCGTCCGCCGATGTCAGGATCGTCGCCGGCACGCAGAGCGCCGCGAGCGCGTCGCCGGCGATCGAATAGCCGGCGAGATAGTTCTCCAGAGAGCCGAAATCAGTGTGGCGCAGCACGAGCGAGCGCGTCAGGCCGCGCAGGTCGCTGTCGAGCTCCTCGGCGGAGAAGAGCTCGGTGTCGGGAAACAGCGCCTGCTTGACGCGCAGCGAGCGCGTCCACTTGTGCATGAAATAGCGCTGGTAGAAGCGCGGACCGTTTTCGAGCCCGAACAATCCGCTCTCGGGGCTGATGACCGGGCACACGGCGAGCACGTAGGCCAGCGGGATCGCCGCCTCCGGTGCGCGCAGCGCAACGCGCAGCGCGAAATTGCCGCCCAGCGAGAAGCCTGCGATCGCGAGCGCGCGCGGGCGAAAGCGCGCGGCGATCTCGCGAACCGCTGCGACAACTTCGTCGATGCGGCACGAGTGGAAGATTTCGCGATTGAGATGATGCGTCTCGCCGTGATCGCGGAAGTTGAGGCGGAACACGTCGAAGCCTTCGCGCAGCAGCCGCGCGGCATTGCCGAGTACGTAGTTCGAGCGCGCGCTGCCTTCCCAGCCGTGCAGCAGCACGACGAGTCCGCGCGCTTCGGCCTGCACCCGCTGCGGCGTGTGGAAGCCTTGCAGGCGCACGCCGTCGCCGCAGTCGAGAATGTGCTCCTCGGCGCGCGATTCGAGGTCATCACCGCGCCGCCGGCCGAGCCAGCGCCGCAGCGCGCTCGACGCCAGCAAGGACTGCACGTGCGGATTGCGCAACAGGCGGGGTGGCTGGAAATCGGCGGCCTTCATGAGTGCGGTGGCAGCAGACACGCCGTCGCGCGCCGGTGGGGATGTCCGGTCAATCGCCATATCCGAGCGTGCGCACGATGCGCGCCCGGCTCTCTTCGGCCATGCGCCGCCGCGCCTCGGGCGTCGCCGCGACCGGCTCGAGGAAATGGATCTCGGCGTCCATCGGCGGATTGCCGAGCACGCGCAGGAAATTCGGGAAGAAGCCTTCCTTCGGAGCGAACGGCACGGCGGGGTCCTGGCGCCCGTCGCGGCCGTAGCGCAGCGCGACGGGTTGCACCGGCACGTTCGCATCGAGCGCCGTCTGGAAGATGCGCGCGTGGAACGTGCCGACCTTGTCGCCGTGCCCGCTGCCGCCTTCCGGAAACACGCCGACCGGCTCGCCGGATTTCAGGCGTTCGACCACTTTCGCCATCACCGCCGCGAGCGAATCGTTGTTGCCGCGCCGATGGAAGATCGTGCCGGCCTGCGCCGCGAGCCAGCCGACGAACGGCCAGCCCGCGATCTCGCTCTTGGCGACGAAACTCACCGGCCGCTGGCTGTGAATCAGCTCGATGTCCAGCCAGGAGATGTGGTTCGCCACGTAGAGCACCGCGCCCGGCAGCGGCTCGCCGAAGCGGCGGATCCTGAAGCCGAAGCGGCGCACCAGCGCGCCGGACCACCAGCGGATCATCGCTTTTTCGAGCGTCGAATCACCGACCCTGATGCGCGCGGCGACCGGATTCAGCACGAGCAGCGCGAGCGGCCCCGCGATGAGGATGTGCACCAGCAGCAACGGCGCGCGCAGCACGTAGCGCAGCGCGCGCCAGCGATCCTGCGGAACGGCTTCGACCGTGGAATTGACGGAGCTGTCCATGCGGAGCAATGGTAGCGGATGTTTGGTGCAGTGCGACAAGGGTGTTCATGAACGCGCTGCTCCGCCCGTCCCCCGCGCTCGCTTTCATGCCTCCCCGCGAGCGAGAGCCGGAAAAAGCCACCATGGAGAGCGAAGTCACCCATCGAGCAGCATCGACTCCGCCTCGCCGAGATCGGTCAGGTGCTGCTCCCACCAGCGCGCCTCGCCGACCTGCGGGAACGCGCGCGGAAACGCGGGATCGTCCCAGCGCGCCGCCACCCAGCCTGCCCAGTGGATCTGACGCATGATGCGCAATGGCTCGATCAGCGACAGCTCGCGCACATCGAAATCGCGGAACTCGGCATAGCCTTCCAGCAGCGCGTCGAGCGCGCGCGGCGAGGGTGCGAGCATCCAGAGATCCTGCACCGACGGGCCCATGCGCGCATCGTCGAGGTCGACGAAATGCGGGCCGGCATCCGTCCACAGCACGTTGCCGGCGTGGCAGTCGCCGTGCAGGCGGATGCGCGCGAACGGCTCGATCGCGGCGAAGCGCGCGTCGATCAGCTCCGCGAGCGCCTCGGTGCGCGCGCGATAGACATCGAAATGGCGGGCCGGCAGCAGCGCGGAGCCGAGCACCGCGCGTGCGGCCTCACGCACGAACGTGTTCGTGTCCACGCTGCCACGCTCGCGAAAGCGCGCACGTGCGCCGATGCCGTGCAGGCGCGCGAGCAGCCGTCCCATCCACGCGAGGTGATCGGCCGATTCGAGCTCGGGCGCGCGGCCGCCGCGGCGCGGATACAACGCGTAGCGGAAACCCGCGTGAACGAGCAGCGTGCGCCCGTCGATCGCGATCGGCGCGATCATCGGCAGCTCCGCCTCGGCGAGCTCGCACGCGAACGCGTGCTCCTCGGCAATGGCAGCGTCGCTCCACCGGCCGGGCCGGTAGAACTTGGCAACCAGCGCCGGGCCGCCTTCGATGCCGACCTGGTACACGCGGTTCTCGTAGCTGCCCAGCGCGAGCAGCCGCCCGTCGGGCACATAGCTGGCCGCCGCGATCGCGTCGAGGACGACGTCGGGCGAAAGGCCGGCGTACGGCGTCGCGCTGCTGCTCACACCGGCTTCGGCGAGCGCCGCGGCACGACGGCGAGCGTGAGGCGCGAGATCGAGACCAGCCGGCCGCGCTCGTCTTCGATGCGGATTTCCCAGACCTGCGTCGACCGCCCGAGGTGCAGCGGCCGCGCCGTACCGGTGACGACGCCTTCGGTAACGGCGCGCACGTGATTCGCGTTGATGTCGAGGCCGACCGCCATCTCGCTCGCCGCGTCCAGGCACATCGTGCCGGCGAGGCTGCCCAGCGATTCGGCCAGCGCCACCGACGCGCCGCCGTGCAGGAGGCCGAACGGCTGCTTCGTGCGCGCATCGACCGGCATCGTGCCGCGCAGATAGTCGTCGCCGATCTCGGTGATGCGCATGCCGAGGTGCTCGACCATCGAGCCGGCGTTCCAGGCGTTGATGCGGTCGAGATCGGCGGTCTGCTTCCAAATGCTCATGAAGGGCTCCGTGCGTGCGATGCGCTCTGCACTATAGCCGTTCCCCTCGCCCGCTCGCGGCAGAGGGAAAAAAACGGCGACAATCCGGTGATGCGCCATACCGTCACCCTCGAATCGAGCGGCAAGCATTTCCGCACCGAGCCCGGCGAAACCGTGCTCGAGGCCGCGCGGCGGGCCGGCCTCGCGTTGCCGTACTCGTGCCTCTCCGGCGTCTGCGGCAGCTGCAAGGCCACGCTGATCAAGGGCTATTGCACGTATCCGCGCAATCCGCCGACCGCGCTCAACGCCGCCGAGCAGGCGCGGCATCAGGTGCTGCTCTGCCAGGCCGTGCCGGCCAGCGATCTCGTCATCGCGGCGCGCGAGGTCGCGTCCGTCGCCGACATGCCGCGGCGCGTGCTGACGCTGAGGCTCGTCGACAAGGCGCTGCTCAGCGACGACGTGGTGCGGCTCACGCTCCTCACCGCGCGTGGCGAGCGGCTGCGGCGGCTCGCGGGTCAATATCTCGATGTCCTGCTGCCGGACGGCCGGCGGCGCGCATTTTCGATCGCCAACGCGCCGCACGAGGGCGACTCGATCGAGCTGCACGTGCGCCACGTCGCCGGCGGCGGCTTCACTTCGTTCGTCTTCGACGAGATGCGCCCGGGTGATCTCCTGCGCGTCGAAGGCCCGCTCGGCACGTTCGTGCCACGCGAGGACAGCGAGCGGCCGATGCTGATGGTCGCGGGCGGCACCGGCTTCGCGCCGATCAAGGCGCTGATCGAGCACTTCCGCCACCTCGGCACGCGGCGGCCGATCACGTTGTACTGGGGCGCGCGCACGCCGCGCGATCTTTACCTTCGCGCGCTGCCCGAACGCTGGGCACGCGACGATGCGTCGTTCCGCTTCGTCCCTGTGCTGTCGGACCCCGAGCACGCGGGCGGATCGCGGCGCGGCCTCGTGCACGAAGCCGTGCTGGAGGATCACGCCGATCTCTCCGCGTTCGACCTCTACATGAGCGGGCCGCCGACGATGATCGACGCAGGACGGCGCGCATTCGCCGACGCAGACCTTCCGGAGGATCGTCTCTTCTACGATTCCTTCGACTACGCGCCGGACGTGCTTGCCGAGATCCTGCGCAGCCGCGCGGGAATTCTCGGCATGTAGCGCCGGCGCCTTTGCAGAATCGGCATGTGGCGCCGGCGCCTTTGCAGAACTTGACGCCGACCTTCGGGCGATTGGACTAAGGTAGGTTTCGCCGACTTCGGCTCATCGGAGCGGTGCTCGCCCACGCGGGCGGCGCAATGCATTTTTCATGAACAGGCACATCCTTTCCGCGATCGTTCTGCTGTTGTTCCTGCTGGCCAGCCCGTCCGCATTCGCGCTCCGCTGCGGCACGCGCATCGTCACCGAGGGCGCCCAGGACTTCCAGGTGCGGGCGCGCTGCGGCGAGCCGTTCTACGCCGACGTGTTCTACGCCACTGAAGTGCTGGGCGCCGACGGTCCCGTCGCGGCGTATCGCGACGTGCAGTACGACGTGTGGTACTACAACTTCGGCCCGCGCCAGCTGATGCGCCGCTTCGTGTTCCGCGACGGCGTGCTCGCGCGCGAGGAGACGCTCGGCTACGGCGTCGATGAGATCGGCGCCGACTGCAACCCGGGCCGCGATTACCGCGGCGTCAGCGTCGGCGAGCTTGTCGCGCACTGCGGCGAGCCCGCCTCACGCCGCTCGCATTACGACACGCTGCTGCGCCGCGCGCCCGGCTACGCCCGCTTCCGCGATCAGCGCCGCGAAGACTGGGTCTACGATTTCGGCGAGGACCGGTTCCTGCGCGTCTTCGGCCTCGTCGACGGACGCGTCGAGACGATCAACTCGATCCAGCGCTGACGCGCATGCGTCCGGCAACGAAAGCGCGGTGGGCTGAAGCCCACTCTGTGCCCGGGTTCACCTAGGTGAGGCCACCGCAGAAAATAGGGTGAGCTTCAGCCCACCGACCTCCTAACCCTGCTTCACGCCCGGCAGCCTCGGCACGCCGTGCTCGCTGCGCTCTTCGAAGGCGAGCGCGCGCGTGTCGACCGGACCGCGCAACGCATGCGAGCCGACGGTGACCGTCGGCTCGCCACGCGCGAGCCGCAGCGCGTTCGCATAGCAGACGTTCGCGGTCGCGGCATCGTCCGACCCGACGTAGCAATCGCCGAGTGTTTCCCAGGCGAGCGGCGTTTCCTCGATCGCGAGGGCACGCTCGAGATACTGCTGGCTCTTGCCCCAGAGCTGCTGCTGCGCGCAGAGGCGGCCGAGCGCGGTCGCGAGCGCGGCGCTGTTCGGCGCGATCGAGAGCCAGCTCTCGGCCTTGCGCGTGCGCGCGGGAAGCTCGGCCGGACCGAGCTCCGCGTAGACGAGCGCGAGGGCATCGCTCCATTCGCGCCGCTGCGCGGATTCGATCTCGTCCATCGCCGCCAGCATCTGGCCGAGCTCGGCGGAGCGGCATGCGAATGCGGCGACCAGCTCGGGCCGGCGGCGTTGCGCGCGGCTCGCGCCGCTCCACAACGCGTTGAGGCGCGCAGCGTCGGGTGCCCCGGCGAGCGCGGCCGCGAAGACGCGCGTGTCGAGCGCGGCCTGATCCGCCGGCGACATCGACTGCGTACGCGAAAGCGCCGGCAGCGCGTCGAGCGCAGCGCGCGTGTCGCCGCTTTCGAGCGCGGCTTCGATCAGGAGTCGCAGCGCGCGCGGCGGCAGCGTGCCGGCGCCGACACGCGGCTTCAGCAGCGCGAGCGCTTCGCCGGGTCGTCCGTGCTCGATCAGGAAGTGCGCGCGCAGCGCGAGCGCCGCAGTTTCTTCCGCGCCGCCGATGCGGTCCAGGGTTTCGCGCGCCGTGTCTTCGGCACCGCGCTCGTGGGCGGCTTCCGCGAGCGCGAGCAGCGCGGGTCCGCACAATGCCGGATGATTCGACGCCTTGCCGAGATCGCGCTCGGCCTGCGCATAGCGGCCTTCGACCAGCGCGGTGAGTCCGCGCGCGAGCCGTTCGCGCCCGCGCCGCTGGTAAGCGCGGCCCCACGCGCGGAACGGCCAGCGTGCGGCGCGCACGACGACCGAAAGCACGCCCCATGCGACGAGCAGCGCGATCAGCGCGAAGACGAGGCTCGTCTCCAGCGTCGTGCCGCGCACGCGAATCATGACGTAGCCGGGATCGCTCGCGAGCCAGTGCCAGCCGAACGCCGCCGCAGCGGCGAGCGCCAGCAGCATCAGGACGCCGAACCAGACTCTCATCAGCCGGCTCCGTCGCCGGCCTGCGTGACGGCACGCGGCCGCGACAGCGCGCGCGTCGCGCGCAGATTGCGCAGCTCGCTGAGCGCGCTGCCAAGCTCGGGCAGCGCCGGCGCGAGCGGAGCCGAGGCGAGCCGGTCGATCTCGGCGAGATCGTCCTTGACCGGCTGCGCATCGGCGTCGAACGCCGTTTCGAGCGCCGTGCGCACCCGCGCGAGCGCCGCGGAATACGCATCGGGATCACGCGCGAGCAAAGCGGCCTGCGCGGCGCGAAGATCGATCGCGGCGAGAGCGCGGGTCAGATCGAGATCGCGGCTCGTCTCGACGACCTGATCGGTGCTGATGCGCACGAACTGCTGCAGCAGCGTCTGCAGACGCGAAACCGGTTCACTCGCGGCCGCCGTCTTCTCGCGCCGTGGCGGCAGCGTGGTCAGGTTCGCGCGGATGCGGTCCAGTGCAGCGAGCGTCGCGTTCGTCTCGAGCGGCCTCGCCGCCTCGAGCGCCTGCATCTCGGCGGCGATGGTCTGGCGCACGCCTGAGAACACCGGGTCTTCCGCTGCCGCCAGCGCCGAATCGGCGAGCCGGTACGCGGCGAGCGCGGCCTGCGCGTCGTGGAACAGGTTCAGGCGCTCCTGCGCGAGCTGCAGCAAAAATTCCGCTTCATTGAGGGCAAGCGCGTCGCGCCCGGTCAGGCGCTGCTCGGCGAGATTCGCGACGGCGTCTTCGAGGTGGCGCGAGCGCTCGCCGAGCGCAAGCAGTTCCTCGCGCACGCTCTTGTTCACCGTGTCGGCGTCGGCGAGGCGCGCGCGCATCGTCTCGAAATCGCGCTTGCGCTGCTCGACGCCGCGCGCGAGATCCTCGATGCGGCGGTTCATTTCCTCGCGCAGGGCGCTCTCGGTGTCGCCGCGCCCGCGCTCGAGCGCGACGACGCGCCATAAGGCGAATCCGGCGAGCACGAGCGCCACGAGGGCAATCAGCAGCGCGAACACGCCGCCGCGCGAACGCGCAACCGGAGCGCGCGCAACTGAAGAGTCCGCCGGCGGCGTGACGTCTTCTGCCGCCGCGACCGGCTGGTTGGGATCGTTGTCCTCGCCCATGCGGCCATGCTAGCCGAAGAGCGTTCCGCGCGGCAGCCGCGGCGGCATTCCGCCGATTTCGATTTCAGCGCCGCAGTCCCGCCCGCACCTCGGCCGCGGCGGCGAGCAGGTCGCCCGGTGCCGCCGAGCGCGCGACGGCGATCCGATCGGAGCCGTGCGCGCGCGCCGCCGTGGCGAGGCGCTCGCTGCTGACCACCAGCCATGCACGGCGCAACCGCGCGAGCAGCGGAGGCGGCAGCAGCGCGACGAGATGTGTCATCGCTTCGCCGCTCGAAAGCAGCGTGATCAGCGGGTCTGGCGCCGTCGCAAGCGCATCGAGATGCCGCCGCGTCCAGCGCGGCGGCACGCGATGGTAGACGTCGATGCGCTCGACACGCGCGCCGCGACGGCGCAGCGCGGGCGCGATCAGATCACGCCCGCCCGGTGCGCCCACGAGGGCGACGCCGAGCCCCCGCACACGCGCCAGCGCGGGCAGCGCCAGCACGCCTTCGCTGTCGGCGCGCCTGGGAACGACGGCCGCGATGCCGCGACGTGCCAGCGCGTGCGCCGTTCCCGTCCCGACGGCGACGGCCACGGCGCGGCGCGAAACCCGAAGCGCGGGCAGCAGCGCAAACGCGAAGCGCACCGCCGCCGGGCTCGTGAACAGGACGATGTCGGCAGCTCGCAATCCGCGCAGTGCGCGGATAGCAGCGTCCGGTCGATCGGTCGCACGCAGCGCGAGGCCGGGCAGCAGCACGGGCGAGCCGCCCATCGCGCGCACCCGCGCCGCGAGTGCCGCGCTTGTTCCGGCAGGCCGCGTGACGACGATGGCGGCTCCGGCGAGAGCGCGGCGTGGATCGGCGAAATCCGGCACGGGGCTTGTCCGATCTCCGTTGGGTGGCGGGCTGATGATAAAGGCGCAGTGCCGCGATGCGGCGGGATTCGACTCCGGCGCGCGCGCCGCTATAGGATCGCGGCGATTCGCGCCCAAGCCTTTCGACGGCGCGCACGAGGCAAGGACACGACGTGAGCCCGATCCGAGACGCCGCCGCGTTCGAGGAGCAGCGCGCCGCGCTGGAGCGCGAGATCCTCGATCACATCGCGCTCGCGCGGGCCATGGCCGTCGGCGCCGAGGCGTACGACGGTGAGTCGCTGACGCTGTCGGCGCCGCTCGCGCCCAACGTCAACGACAAAGGCTGCGCGTTCGGCGGTAGCCTGGTCGGGCTGATGACGCTCGCGGGGTGGGGGCTAGTGAAGCTCGCGCTGGACCGGCAGGGGCGGGCCTGCGACATCTACGTGCAGGACAGCGACGTGCGCTATCTCGCTCCGGTTTGGAACGACTTCACGGCGACCGCGCGCCTGGTCGACCGGGAAAGCTTCACCGCGATGGCCGAGGCGCTGACCCTGCGCGGCCGCGCGCGCACGCGCGTGCGCTGCGTGGTGCCGTTGCCCGACGGCACGGCCGCGGCGACGCTCGAGGCGCGCTTCGTGGCGATCGAGCGGCGCTGAAGCGTGACGGAAACCGTTTCCGATCACGCCCGTGAGGATGCACAATCGCGAACCGGAGGGTTTTCCATGCTGCGACGCGCCGCCTGCCTGACCGTGCTTTCGACCGTGCTCCTCGCGTCCTGCGCGACGAGCTCGATGCGGTCCAGGGAGAAGATCCTCGAGGACACCCTGCGCAGCTACGCGGCGACGATCCGCTGGGGCGACATGACCCAGGCGCTGGTGTTCGTCGATCCGAAGTACCGCGAGGCGCATCCGCTTTCCGAACTCGACATCGCGCGTTACCGGCAGGTGCAGATCACCGCGTACAATGATCAGCCGGCCACGCCGGTCAGCGACACCGAAGTGCGCCAGATCGTCGAGATCGGGCTCGTCAACGTCAACACGCAGACGGCGCGCAGCATCATCGATCGGCAGGTCTGGCGGTACGACGACAAGCAGAAGCGCTGGTGGCTGACGACCGGCCTGCCCGACATCACGCGCCACGACTGAACCGGATTGTTTCCTTTTGTCTGATCCGCGGCCGATCCGCGGAGACACCCGACCATGCACGCCCGAACGACGCCGGCCACGATCTGGCCGCTCTACGAACCCAAGTTGTTCACGGTCCTGCGCCGCGGCTATGGCGCGGCCGACCTGCGGCGCGATGTCGTCGCGGGCCTGACGGTCTCGATCGTCGCGCTGCCGCTCTCAATGGCGCTCGCGATCGCGTCGGGCACGACGCCGGACAAGGGCCTGCACACGGCGATCGTCGCGGGATTCCTGATCTCCTTCCTCGGCGGCTCGCGCGTGCAGATCGGCGGGCCGACCGCGGCGTTCGTCCCGGTGGTCTTCAGCGTGATCGACAAGTTCGGTTATGGCGGGCTGATCCTGTGCACGCTGCTGGCCGGCCTGATGCTCGTCGTGGCCGGCGTGCTGCGCGTCGGCACGCTGATGAAATACATCCCCAAGCCCGTGATCACCGGCTTCACGGCCGGCATCGCGGTGAGCATCCTGTCGAGCCAGATCAAGGACCTGTTCGGCCTCTCGATGGACAAGGTGCCGGCCGAGTTCTTCGCGCGCTGGTCGGCGTACGCGCAGCATCTGCCGTCCGCGACGCCGGCGGCCGCGCTGCTCGCGCTGGTCTCGCTCGTCATCATCGTCGCGATCCGGCGCTGGCGGCCGGCGTGGCCCGGGTTTCTCATCGCGGTGATCGTCGGCGCGCTCGCGGTCGCGCTGCTGCACGCCCCGGTCGAGACGATCGGCACGCGCTTCGGCGGAATTCCCGCCGGGCTGCCGACGTTCGACTTTCCGCATATTCCGTTCGAGCGCACGCTGGAACTGTTCCCGAGCTCGTTCACGATCGCCTTCCTCGCCGGCGTCGAGTCGCTGCTGTCGGCGGTCGTGTCCGACGGCATGATCGGCGGGCGGCACCGCTCGAACTGCGAGCTCGTCGCGCAGGGCGTCGCGAATGCAGGTTCCGCGCTGTTCGGCGGCCTGCCCGCGACGGGCGCACTCGCGCGCACCGCGACGAACGTGCGCGCCGGAGCGCGCTCGCCGGTTTCCGGCATCGCGCACGCGCTGTTCCTGCTGCTTTTCATGCTTGTGCTGGCGCCGCTGATGTCCTATGTGCCGCTCGCCGCGCTCGCCGCCGTGCTGGTCGTCGTCGCCTGGAACATGGCCGAGATCGAGAGCTTCAAGCATCTTCTGAGCGGCCCCGTCGGTGATCGCGTCGTGCTGCTGCTGACGTTCGCGCTGACGGTCATGTTCGATCTCACCGTCGCAATCGAGGTCGGCATCGTGCTGGCGGCGTTCCTCTTCATGCACCGCATGAGCGAGGTGGTCGCGATGGAATCGAACGTCTCGCTCATCGAGGAGGACCGCGCCGATTCGGATCGCCCTGCCGAGCCCGATCAGCGCGCGCAGCTGCCGGCCGGCGTCGAGGCGTTCCAGATCTCGGGCCCGCTGTTCTTCGCGGTCGCGAACCGGCTCGACGACGTGCTCGATCTCCTGCTGCCGAAATCGCCGCGCGTGTTCATCCTGCGCATGCGCCTCGTGCCGCTGATCGACGCCTCGGGCGTCACCGCGCTGAAGCAGATGATCGAACGCTGCCATCGCCGCGGCACGAAGGTGATCCTGTCGGGCCTGCGCGATCAGCCGCGGCAGATCCTTGCGCAGATGGGCGTTGCGGACGACGGCGATCAGCTGCGTTTCGCGCGCGACTTCGGCGAGGCGGTGCGCCTGGCACAGTCCGTTTGACCGACTGCCGTTTTGCCACGCCTGCGCCGCTTGGCGATAATCCGCGCCCGCCGCACCGCGCCATCACGACTTCCTCATGTCCGACGTTCTGAGCCGCCTGCCGGAGTTTCTCGGCAACCACATCTATCTCACGCTCGGCTTCGTCGGCGTGCTCGTCGCGCTGGTGGTGAGCGAGGTGCAGCGCTTCACGCGCGGCTACAAGGCGCTGACGCCCGCGGGCCTGACCCAGCTCGTCAACCGCGACAACGCGCTGCTGATCGACGTGTCGAGCCTGCAGGATTTCGAGAAAGGCCACGTGCCGGGCGCGCGCCACGTGACCATGAGCCAGTTCGACCCGGAACACAAGGACCTCGCCAAAGCGAAGGAACTGCCCGTCGCGGTCTATTGCCGCAACGGCCAGGTTTCCGCGCAGGCCGCGCGCCGGCTGACCAAGGCAGGCTTCGGCAAGGTCTACTGGCTCGAAGGGGGCCTCGCCGCCTGGAAGGAAGCGCAGCTGCCGCTGGCCAAAGGCAAGGCCTGACCGGCAACCGTTGCCCATCTTTTCCGCCCGCGTCGCGACGCGGGCAGCGCGCATGAGCAGGTGCTAGGCTGATTCTCCTTCCACGGGAGAGGGAGTCCCACCATGCCGCACACCGGCCTTCGCTCGCTGCCGGTCCTGCTGGCCGTGTTCTTCGCCGGCCCGCTCGCCTTCGCCCAGCTGCCGCCGATCGGATCGGAAGACGTCGCCGTCGCCGATCCAGTAATCCCGCCGCCGCCGGCCGAGCCCTGCGTCGTCCCGCTGTTCGACGACTACACGTTCATCGGCTTCGACGCGCAGTCATTCGATTTCACGCCGCCTGCCGATTGTCCCGGGCCGTGGCAGAAGGTCGTGCTGCGCGCCGATTTCGACGTGACCGCGGGACGCCAGTTCGACCGCACCGCGAAGATCTGGCTGGGCGGCGCCAATCTCTATTTCGGCACGACGCAGGAGCCGCGCGCCGCAGTGGCGCCGACCTGGCACATCGAGCGCGACGTGACCGACTACGCGCCGCTGTTCGCGCAGGCGCGCGCCGGGCGCGTCGACCTCGGCAATCTGGTCGACGACACCTACACCGGCATCATCCACGGCAGCGCGAGCCTCGCGTTCTATCCGTTCGAAGCGGCCGTATCGGATCGGCCGCCGCGGCCCGACGTCGTCATTCCGCTCGCGGCCGACGCGAGCGGCGGCACGGTCGATCTCGCGAGCTCCGACGACCATCTCGCGATCGACCTCAGGCCGCCGACGAACATCAGGCGCGCGTTCATGGACGTCATCGTCGAGGCGCAGAACAGCGACGAGTTCTGGTACCTCTGCGTGCCGGACGAGCTGTCCGATGAATTGCAGTCATGTCCCGGCAGCGGCTTCCGCGAAGCACAGGTGACGATAGACGGCCTCTACGTCGGCATCGTGCCGCTCTATCCGTGGATCTACACGGGCGGCATCGATCCGTATCTCTGGCGCCCGACGCCCGGCATCCAGGCGCTGTCGTTCGAGCCGTACCGGGTCGATGTCACGCCGTACGCAGCCTGGCTCAGCGATGGCCTGCCGCACCACATCGCCGTTCGCGTCTTCAATGCACAGCCCTATTTTTCCGCGACCGCGAATCTGCTGCTCTATCTCGATCACGGCACGGACAGGGTGCGTGGCGCCGTCACGGCCAACACGCTCTTCGGCGCGAGTCCCGCCGTCACTGCGGACATCGCCGATAACGGAGGCGGTGGAATCGGCGGCACGGTGCGGGTGACGTCGACGCGCGACTTCGAGATAGCGGGCTACGTCGATACGTCCGATGGACGCGTGACGACGACCATCCGCCAGCAGCTCCGTTTCAGCAGTGACCAGAGCTTCGACATCTCGGACACGAAGTTCCGGCAGAGCCTTGCTTTCGCCACCGACGTCGACACGACCACGACGGTCGACACCGGCGCATGGCGACACGTGCTTACTGAGCGCCGCAAGTGGCCGCTCGCGATCGACTACGCCTTCGACGCGACGGCCGACGGGTTTGCGCAGTCGACTTCGATCGATCAGGGCCTCGAGCGCGTCGTCGGCATCGGCATCGACGGTTTCACGCCGCGCGAGGCAAGCCTGGAACATCACATGTCGACGGCCGACACGCTGCTGTTCGACGCCGACGGCAACGTGACCGGCCGCACCGGGCAGGGCAGCACGCAGCGCTATTCGTACCTCGATCCCTTTGGCGCCTGCTACGACCGCACGGTCACGACGGCGGGCGGCGCCCTGACGGCCGTCGAGGACGGCGCAGCCTGCCCGGACGGCATCAACGCGCTGCCTTCGTTCGATGCCTTCCACAATCTAGGCAGCCTCGTCTTCGGCGCGACCGTGCAGATCCTGCCCTGACGCCCGCCGCCGGGCGGACGGTCCGTTCCGCCTGCCGGGTGCGCCGGACGGCCGGGCGTGGAATAATCCACGTCCTTTTCCTTCACGAACGAGCAACACCATGGCAGAGACCAGCAACGGCGCCGCAAACGGTCAGGCGCAGCAAGCCCAGGCGCAGCTCAGCCTGCAGAAGATTTACGTCAAGGATGTCTCGTTCGAGGCGCCCGGAGCGCCGCAGATCTTCCAGACGCAGGGCGGCCAGCCCAATGTCGAGCTGAACCTTTCCCAGCGGGTGACACAGCTCGGCGAGACCGCGTTCGAGGTCGTGCTCAGCGTCACCGCGACCTGCAAGATAGAGGACAAGACCGCCTACCTCGCCGAAGTGCACCAGGCCGGCATCTTCGGCCTCTCCGGCTTCGATCCGCAGGGCCGCGATGCCGTGCTCGCGACGTACTGCCCGAACGTGCTGTTTCCGTACGCGCGGCAGGTCGTGTCCGACCTCGTGCAGAACGGAGGCTTCCCGCCGTTCTTCCTGCAGCCGATCAACTTCGACGCGCTGTACGCCGACCAGCAGCGCCGGCGCGCCGAAGCCGCGGGCCAGGGCGCAGGCGCCAACGCCTGACGCTCGCGCGGCGAGCATGAGCGCTGCGACGCCGGTCGCTGTCCTGGGCGCCGGCTCCTGGGGCACCGCGCTTGCCGTGATGCTGGCGCGCAAGGGCGTGCCGACCACGTTGTGGGCGCGCACGCCGCAGGCCGTCGTGGACATGGCGATGGCCCGCCGCAATGCGCGCTATCTGCCCGGCCTCGAGCTGCCCGATCCGCTGCAGCTTTCCGGCGCGATCGAGCCCACCGTGCGCGACGCCGGCACCGTGCTGATCGCGGTGCCGAGCCACGCGTTCGCGGCGCTGCTCGATGTGGCCGCACCCTGGGTTGCGCCCGGCGTTGGCGTGGTCTGGGCCACCAAGGGCTTCGATCCGGCATCGGGACGGTTCCTGCACGAGCTGGTCGCCGAGCGGCTGCCCGCGCAGCCGGCCGCAGTCCTGACCGGACCTTCCTTCGCGCGTGAAGTCGCCGACGGCCTGCCGACGGCGGTGACCGTGCACTCCTCCGATGCCGCGTTTGCGCAGAACGTCGCGCGGATGCTGCACTCGCCGATGTTCCGCGCCTACACCGGCAACGACGTGCGCGGCGCCGAGCTCGGCGGCGCGATGAAGAACGTACTGGCCGTCGCGACCGGTGTCGCCGACGGCATGCGGATGGGCCTCAACGCGCGGGCCGGCCTGATCACGCGCGGGCTCGCCGAGATGATGCGGCTCGGTGCCGCGCTTGGCGCGCGGGCGGAAACGCTGATGGGCCTCGCCGGCCTCGGCGATCTCGTGCTGACCTGCACCGGCGACCTCTCGCGCAACCGGCGGCTCGGCCTTGCGCTCGGGCGCGGCGTGCCGCTCGCCGAAGCCGTCGCTGAAATCGGGCAGGTCATCGAGAGCGTGCAGACCGTCGACACGATCATGCGCCTCGCATCGGCGCACGAGGTCGAGCTGCCGATCAGCGCGCTCGTGCAGCGCGTGCTGCACGAGGAGCTTTCGCCGTCCGAAGCGATGCAGGCGCTGCTGTCGCGCGAGCAGAAGCCCGAGTATCCGATGCCGGACGCAGCCGACGCCGTCTCAGCGAAAGCGGACACCTAGCGCCTTCGATCTTGCGGCGGAAGAAGGTCTCCATTTTTTCGCGAGATCGTCGAATCACGGTGCGTCGCCGCCTGCAAACTCCCGCTGCCGCCACGCCTCGAACACGATCACCGCGACCGCGTTGGAGAGATTGAGACTGCGATTGCCGGGCCGCATCGGCAGGCGCAGCCGCTGCTGCGGTGGCAGTGCATCGAGGATCGGCTGCGGCAGGCCGCGCGTCTCCGGCCCGAACAGGAGCGCATCGTCCTCGGCATAGGCGACCCGATCGTAGCGCGTGCACCCGCGCGTCGAGACCGCGAACACGCGGCCCGGCGCTGCCGCCTTCAGGAATGCGTCGAGATCGTCGTGCACCGCGACGCGCGCGTACTCGTGGTAGTCGAGGCCGGCGCGACGCAGCCGCTTGTCGTCGAGCTCGAAGCCGAGTGGGCACACGAGGTGCAGCTGTGCGCCGGTGTTTGCACAGAGGCGAATCACGTTGCCCGTGTTCGGCGGTATCTCCGGCTGGAACAGGACGACGTGCACACCTCCATTATCCGGAACTCCGCGGTGGTCGTCGCCGCCCGTCGACGATGGCCGACGGGCGGCGTATCGCGGATCGCCTCAGCGAGGCATCGTGTACGCGCGCAGCGCAAGCGAGGGCTCGACCGTCGCCGGCGATTCGTCGTCGATGAGCGGCAGATCCGGCACGGCCGCATCGGCGCCGGCATAGCGTTCGACCGTCGCGGTGACGCGCACGGTCGGCAGCAACGTCGCCGCGAGCTCGGGGTTTCGCTTCGCGGTCACGCGCACCGTCGGCATCAGCGTGACTTCGAGCGGCGCCGTGTCGGCGATGCGCATGGCGGGCGGATTCGATTCGCTGGTCGCGGGCGTGGCGTCGATGCTGACCGTCGGCATCAGCGTCGCGCGTATCGGCGCGGCATCGTCGACGGTCATCGTGACGTCCGCCTCGCGCGGGTTCGCCAGGGCGCCGTTCGCGAACAGGATCGCGAGCGTTGCGCCGATCATTGCTATGCGAGCTTTCATCACACTCTCCTTGCGAGCACTTCTCTCCAGCCGGTTCGAGCAAGCAACATGCCATCCGGTTTTTGCGCGTTGCCTGCACCGATATGGATGCGCAATCAGCGATTTGGGTTGCTGGTCCGAAAGTCATGGGCGCTGCGCGGACACTTGAGCGGACGTACGCACGTGTCCGCGAAATGCAGAAATGAACAATGCGGGATGCGGGCCGGCGCGCGCGATGCGCGTCAACAGGGAAGCAGTGGAAGCGTGATCTGCGCGCGCTGCGAGCGCCCCGCGCGCTGCGGGCCGCGCCCCTCGGTCGCGGGCGTTTCCGGGACCTTACGCGAACGCGCCACGTTGCGCGGCGTCGTTCGCGGGAAGCGCTACGACGTCACGACGCCGTGCGAGAGCGGGTGTTTCGCGTCCGCCGTGCTCTGCAGCTGCGGGTCGTCCGAATCACGTCGCGCGTCGATCCAGATCGGGTGCCGCTGGATCGGATCCAGCAGCAGGATGCGCTGCGGCTTGACGGCTTTCGCGAACGGACAGTCGAGATCCGTCGCCGGCGGCGACAGCGTCGCCGCCGCCGCGATGCCGCCGATGATCGCCAGGGCCGCGCCTGCCCGCACCAGTTGCATGCGTATGTTCATCGCTCCTCCTGCGTTCCGTTCGCACAGCGTTTCGCAAACGCCGTGCCAACGCTGCCGCGTCTCCCCTGCCGACTACATAGACGCACAAACAAGGATTTAGGTTTCTATGCCGGAAGTCATGGCACTGCCTCGCGGGCGTCCGCGGACGCCCGTTTCGTGTCCGCGGATGCGGCACGCGCGGTTCGCGGGCGAAGTGGCACTGCGCGATGGGGGCGGTTTGGCACCGGATCTGCAGGCGGTCGGAGCCTGATCCGGCTCCGACCGCAGCACTCTCATCGCTCAACTACGTCCGCGTCGACGCGGAGCGGCAGCGACGCCCGCACGCGATACGACGACGGCGCGGTCGCCAGCGGAAGCTGCCGCTCGCCCGTCGCACCGATCAGCACCAGCGTGCGCGAGCGTTGCGTGCCGTCGCCCGAGTCGAGCACCGACACGCCGAACGCCTCGCCGGCGGCGAGCGGCATCCAGGCGCCGGCACGTTCGACACCGTGTTCGTCGGTGGTGACGAGTCGCGCCAGGCTGAGGCTTCCGGCGTCGAAGCGCTCGACGCGGAACGACTCGCGCGCGCCGGCCGCATCGATACCTTCGGCGAACAGCACCGTGCGGATGCCCCTCCCGTCCGCGGCGGGCCAGATCATCGCGAGACGATCCGTCGCCGCGACCGAGCTGCCGTGCTCGACGAGCGCATCGTCGCCGCTCGCCTCGAAGCCGTTGCGGAACAGCACGAGCGTCGTCATCGCCGATGCGTCGTCGTCCGATGCATCGGGATCGCCGCTGAGGCTCGCGTGCACTTGCGTCTCCGCGATGCCGTCGCCCGCGTCGGCACGCACCGGCGCGGTCAGGATATAGCTGACGCTGCCGCCTGCCGGCAGCGCAAGACCGGAGTCGGCGAGATCGCCCGTGCCAGACGCCGTGCAGCCGCTTCCGGGCGGACCGACGCACATCCAGGTCGCGGCGCCGGAGTCGAGCAGCGGCGACAGCGTGCTCGCGATGGCGGCACCGTCGGCGGCGCCGGGGCCCGCGTTGTGCAGCGTGATCGTGTAGTTCACGAGCTCACCGGCGCGCGCGAACTCGCGGTCGGCGACGATCGCGACGCCGACGTCGGCGACTTCCGCGACATTGGTCAGCGCGAACGCGACCGGCGCGCCGAGGCCGCCGCTCGCCACGACTTCGTAGCTGCCGGCCTCGCCGTTCGCCGTCGCGGTGACGTTCGCGTTGCCGTCCGCGTCGGTCGTCACGGAGTCGGCCGACAAGACCGCGCTCGCGCCGCTCGTCGGCGCATTGAAGGTCACCGTGATACCCGGCACCGGATTGCCGTAGTCATCGCGCATCTGCGCGACCAGCGGTGCGGCGAACGGCGTGTTGATGGTCGCGCTCTGATCGCTGCCGCTGACGAGCACGAGCGTCGTCGGAATGCCCGGCAGGCCGGTGCCTGCGAGCGAGATCGTGCTCGCGCCGGCGTTGCCGGTGACCGTGATGGTTTCGCTCGCGGGGCCGACCGCGGTCGGCGTGAACGTGTAGGCGAGCGTGCACGAAGCCGATGGCGCGAGCTCGAACGGCGGTGCCGGGCAATCGCCGCCGCTGCGCGCGAAGGGCGCACCCGCTTCGCTGATCGTGCCGATGCTGACCGGTGCGCTGCCGGTGCTCGTCAGCGTGAAGGTTGCGGGACCGGCCGTGATGCCGGCGGGGACGCTGCCGAAGTCGACGGAACCGGGCTCGACGGTGAGTGCCGCGCCGCCGCTCGAGGCGAGCACGAGATAGACGTGGTTCGCGTCGTAAGTGATCTGCGGCGTGAGATCCGGATCCGGCGGATCGAGAGACACGCCGGCGAACGTCGTTGCGCCGAGGCCGCCCGCCGCTTCGATCAGCGTGTACTGCGTGCCGGCGACGGCGCCGTCGGGATGGATCACGAGCTGGCCCGCCAGCGCTGCGCTGCCGGTCATCGTGAGCCTGCCCGCGTCGGTCGCGCCGACGTTGGAGACGACCGTCGCCGCCGGCGTCAGCGCGAGGCTGCCGTCGACCGCGACGTTGCCGCCGGTCGCGCGCAGCGTTCCGTCGACATTGAGTGTCGGCGTGGCGATCGACGCGTCGTCGCCGGCCTCCATCGTGCCTGTGTTCCAGATGTTGACCACGGACGCGCTCACCGCGGCGCCGTCCGCGACGCGCAGCACGCCGGTACCGCCCGGGGCGCTGACGTTGCCGCCGATCGACAGCGCGCCGGTGTTCGCGAAAGTGGAGCCGGCGCCGGTCACGTTGAGCGTGCCGCTCGATCCCGGGCTGAAGCCGACGTTTGTGAAGAAGTCGCTGTTCATCACGCCGCCGTTGGTGATGTCGAGCGTGCCTTCACCGTCGAAACCGATGTAGAAGCCGTGGCCGTTGGTCCACGTCGAGCCCGCGCCGTCGATCGTGGCGTGGCCCACGGACGCGGCCGAGTAGGCGATGTACGAGAACGAGCCGAACGTGTTCAGCGCACCGCCGTTGCTGACCGTCACCGTGCCGTCGCCGTTGTGGCCGACGTAGAAGAAACCGAAATTAGTCCAGCTCGAGCCGGTGCCGTCGATGGTCGCGGTGCCCGTCGAGTCGAAGTTGAAGCCAAGATGGCCTTCGCCGTTGGTGACCGCGCCGCCGCCCGTCACATTGAGCACGCCATCACCGGAATCGCCGACGAAGAGCGAGGACTGGCTGGTCCAGCTCGATCCTGCGCCGTCGACGTTGGCCGTGCCGCTGGAGCGGCCCGGAAATTCGGGGAAATAGCCGAGGTAGCCGAAGTAGTCGGTGACGGTGCCGCCGTTGGTGATGTTCAGCGTGCCGGTGCCGTAGCCGACGTAGAGCTCGTAGGTGTGATTCCAGGCCGAGCCTGCGCCGTCGACGGTCGCGACGCCGTGCGCGTCGGTGTCGGAGACGATCGTGTAGCCGATCTCGCCGTTGTAATCGGAGACGACCGCGCCCTCGTTGATCAGCAGCGTGCCCGTGCCGCCGTAGCCAACGGCGAAATCCGCGGTCACGGCGAGCGTGGTCGAAGCACCCGAGGCGGTCACCGCGCCCGAATCCGGCGCATCGTAGCCGAGCAGGAGGCTCTGCGCGGCTGCGCTGCCGGCCAGGAGCTCGGCGGTGCCGTCGTTGTCGATGCGCGCGTCCGTCGTGGACGTGGGAACGCCGGCGCTCCAGTTCGACGCCGACGACCAGTCGCCGGTGGTGCCGGTCCAGACGGTCTGCGCGGCGGCAGATAACGGCAAAGCCGCCAGCAGCGCGCACACCAGCGTGGCGCGTAGTGCGGAAAGCCGGCGGAAGAACGAGCGCGTTCGTGCGCCGGTACGAAGATCTCGCGAGTTCATAGTCATCGCTCGGGCGTTGGGAAATCCAGGGTCTGGTCGCTGCCACTGCATCCGGGGGCCGTACGCGCGCCTCGCGGTCAAACGAGCGCGCGCGGCGGGCCGACCCGCCGCGGAAGGCGGTCACGATCGTCCCGCCGGCCGTCGCGGTCACTCCGAAAATCCTGCATTTCCGTTACAAAAGCGTCTTGCGCCGGCTTGGGGCCTGCTTTTTTGCAAGCGTGGGATATCAGCGCTCCGGCGAGACGCGCTGGCGCTCGTGATTGCGTCGGCGTGCTTGCCCGTGAAACGCCGCGTCTCCACCCGGACTGGCCGGCGCATGCCGGCGCCGCGTCAGGCGGAGGGCTTCACTTCGCGCCGCAGGTAGGTCTGATACAGCAGGTATCCGCTGGCCTCGTCGCTGTTCACCGAGGTGACCAGGTCGACGAAACCAAGCTCGTTCCACCACGGCTGCTGCGGCAGCGTCGCGATCGCCTGCTGCCATTCCTGGGCGGCCTGCGCACGCTCGCTCTGCGAGGCCATGTCGTTGTCCGCCGCGAGAATCTGGCAAAGCGTCAGCCGGCATTCGACGTGGATGATCTCGATATGCGCGCGCACTTGGGCGGGTAGCGCGTCCAGCCACTGCCGGAGCGTCGCTTCGATCTGCTCCGCCGTCGGCTGCGACCACTCGGGATCGGGTGACTCCTGGTCGAACGTGCGCAGGTTCTGCACGCCCGGCAGGGCCTCGGCGCCGTCGCCGGCCGTGTCCTGCCTTGCCATCCACTCGGCGAAGAGATCCGCAGCGCGGTCTACGTCGATCGTGTCGGCATCGGCTTCGTCGGACGGCTCGGATGCCTCGGAGGTTTCCGCGTCCGCGGACGCCGCGTCGGCGATAGGCTCGGATTCAACCGGCTCTTCGGGCTTCGGCACATCGGCCGGCAAATCGGTCGGCGGGGATTCCGCTTCCGGCTTCGCCGGTTCCGGCATCGGCACCTGCGGCGGCGGCGGCAGCTTGGTCTCCGGAGCCGGCGCCGGAGGCTCTGCGGCGGATGTGCGCCCGATGTCCGCCGCCGGCGATAACGCCGGCGGCGCGGCCGATTCCGATCTCGCCATCGGCGCGGGCGCGGGCAGGTCGGGCACGCCGTCCAGCAGCCACCAGGTCAGCGCGACACCGGCCGCGGCCGCGATCAGGGCCAACACGAGCTTGTGCATCTTCGGCGGAATCTCCCGGGTTCCGGCGCATCGATCCGGATGTGCAAGCTAGCCCATCGGCGGGCCTGAAAGCCACTCCCCATCATGGGGCCGCCGAAAAACACCACGCAATTCACCAGGTAATCGTCTCGCCCGTCTGCGCCAGGAAGCGCCCGCTGTCGGATGCTTTGAGATGATCGATCACGCGCAGCATCGAGGCGACCGAGACGTCCGGTGCCAACGGTGCGCCGGCGCCGCCCATGTCGGTGCGGACCCAGCCCGGGCTCAGCGCGACGACGACGATGCCGCGCCCGGCGAGCGCAACCGAAAGCAGACGCGTCGCCATGTTGAGCGCCGCCTTGCTGATCGAGTAGCTCGGGCTGTACAGCGATTCGGTGCGCGAGATCGAGCCCAGCGTCGAGGACAGATTGATGATCCTCGCGCTGTCGGCGAGGTGCGGATTCAGCGCCTGCGTCAGCAGGAACGGTCCTGCTGCGTTCACCGCAAAGCTGTCGCGGAGCGACGGGCTCTCGACCGAGCCGAAGCGTTCGTGTTCGACGAGCTGGCCGGCGTTGTTGACGAGGAGATCGATGTCGAGGTCGAGCGCGCCGACCTCGCGCGCAAGCTCGGCGATCGAGCGCGGATCGGCGACATCCAGCGGCAGCACGTGGAGCCGGCCCGGGTGCTCGCCGGCGAGGCGGGTCAGCGCGAGCGCCTTGCCGGGTTGGCGGCATGCGGCGACGACGCGATCGCCGCGCGCGAGCAGTTGTCGCGTCATCTCGAATCCGAGGCCGCGGTTCGCGCCGGTGACGAGGGCCTGCAGCATGAGTGCGGGAACCTTCCGGATGGCGC
>Ga0182749_1000084_pt1 | contig 126405 bp, 132 predicted proteins | sample eDN3rd37CKraftMG_FD_128875 | JGI IMG/M metagenome (GOLD analysis project Ga0182749, IMG submission 128875) | Enriched Miracle-Growth compost microbial communities from Emeryville, California, USA - eDNA 3rd pass 37_C Kraft MG (version 2) (version 2) ...
CTTTCAGGCAAAAAGGCCAAGCACACCACGGCCCCGACGACCGTCATGAGCCTATGCCGCGAGTCCGTTGCGGGTCTGAGTGGCCTCGCCACGCGCCTCGGAGCCGAGCGAGGCAGCCGCGAAGGGAGCGCGAACGCGCGGACGAGCGAGCCGATGCGGTGTCCGGCGCCCGCGCGCCGGACCGGCTCCGCGGCGCGTGGCGAGGCCACTCAGACCCGCAACGGACGGCTCAGGAACCCCACCCGTCAACGGCAGCCCGCTTCCACCCCCCCAGCATCTCCAGATAATGACCAAGCGGCGGCGTAGCGAGACCAGGCACCTTGGCCAGATCGTCATAGCGCCGCAACCGCACCGCAGCCCGCGCATGGGGCCGCGCGGCGAACGCTTCGGCCTGGATGGCGTCGTACGGCCCGCCCTGCAACACCAGGCTGTCGCGCGAGGCCTGCGACAGGCCTGACCAGTAGTCCCGGTCCACGGCACAGAGATAGCGCTTGGCCGCGACATGCAGGCGCACCATCTCGATCACGTCCTCGCCCACGCAGCCGGCCAGCGCCGACGCACCGGCGTCCTGGTGGCGCATGTCCACCGCCTGGCTCTCGGCCATCGTCAAATGGCCGACGTCGTGCAGCAGCGCCGCGAGGATCACCGCCGGCGGCTCGCCCGCCCGTTCGGCCAGCCGCGCGCACTGCAGCGCATGCTCCGTCTGGGTGACGGCCTCGCCGCCGTACCAGGCCGCGCCATGCCCTTCGAACAGCGCGCGGATGCGATCCCGCGTCAATACCTGCGCCATGTGCGAACTCCCTGTACGCCGTCTGACGCCCGGCCGGGCGTCAGACGGCGGCCTTGCGGATTTGCGCCGAGACGATATCGATGGCCGTGACGAACGCCACGATGATGATCATGACGGCGCACGTCTGGGCGTACTGGAAGCTGCGGATGATTTCCCACAGCACGGTCCCTATGCCGCCCGCGCCGACGATGCCGACCACCGACGCCGAGCGCACGTTGGACTCGAAGCGGTAGAGCGAATACGAGATCCACAGCGGCAACACCTGCGGAATGACGCCGTAGACGATTTCCTCCACCGCGTTGGCGCCCGTGGCGCGCACGCCCTCGACCGGGCGCGGGTCGATCGCCTCGACCGCCTCGGCGAACAGCTTGGCCAGCACGCCCATGGTATGCACCCAGAGGGCCAGCACCCCGGCGAACGGCCCAAGCCCCACCGCGACGATGAACAGCATGGCGAAGACCATCTCGTTGATCGCGCGAGTGGCGTCCATCAGGCGCCGCATGGGCTGATAGACCCAGGACGGGACGATATTGGCCGAGCACATCAGGCCTGCCGGCACGGCGCAGACCACCGCCAGGAACGTGCCCCAGAGCGCGATCTGCACCGTCACCAGCATCTCGTCCAGGTACATTTTCCAGTCGCGGAAATCGGGCGGGAAGAAATCGGCGGCGAACGTCGCCATGTTGCTCGAATCGCGCAACAGGTCCAGCGGCCGCATGTCGGCGCCGCGCCAGGACAGCGCCAGCAGGGCGATCGCCACCGCCCAGGCCAGCATCTTCGGCAGCGAGCCGCGCGGCGCCTGGACCGCGCGGGGATCGGGCAGGGCGTAGCGCGCCGTCATGCGCGACCCTTACTGCCCGGCCGAGGCGCCGCCCAGCGCCGCCAGTTGCTTGTCCAGTTCGGCCAGGCGCTTCTGCTTGTCGCCGGCATTCATCGAGGCGTCGGCCTCGACCTTGGCCTTCTCCTTGGACAACTCGATCTCGCGGATCGGGACCAGTTGCGTATCGTCGGACTTGCGGAAGCCCTTGTAGGTCAGCGTCTGCAGCACCTTCTGCTCGCGCTCGGCGTCCGCGCCCTTGCCGTAATTGATGAAGAAGGCCTGGATGCGCGCCTTCAGGTCGGCCGGCAGGTCCTTGCGGTAGACGATGGGATCGGCGGGAATTAGCGGCGACTTCCAGATCACGCGCACCAGCTTGTAAGGATCCTTGCCGGTATTGAGATGGTAGCGCTCCATGTTCTCGGTGTTGTTCGAGGCGACGTCCACCTGCTTGTTGATCACCGACAGCAGGTTGCTCTCGTGGTTGCTCGCGCGCACGTGCTTGAAGAAGGTCTTGGGGTCGATATTGTTGGCGCCCCACACGTAGAAGCCCGGCACCAGCGTGCCCGAGGTCGAGTTGGGATCGCCGGCGCCGTAGCTCAGGTCCTTGCCGCGCTTGAGCACGTCGTCCAGCGTCTTCAGGTCGCTGTCGGGATTGACGATCAGCAGCGACCAGTAGCCGGGATTGCCGTCCTTGTCGACCACCGAGGCGAAGATCTCGCCGCCAGCGCGATCCACCGCCTCCATGGCGGACTTGTTGCCGAACCAGGCCACCTGGACCTTCTTGAAGCGCATGCCTTCGATAATGCCGGCGTAGTCCGACGCGAAGAACGGCTTGACCGGCATGCCGATGGCCTTGCTCAGGTCGTCGATCAGCGGCTGCCAGGCGGACTTCAGGTTGGTGGACGATTCGGTGGAAATGATGCCGAAGTTCAGGGAGCCTGGTTCCTGGGACAGGGCAGGCGCGGCGAGCGCGGCGCTCGCGAGCAGGGCGCAAAAGGTTCTGCGAAGCATGGAAGACTCCGTATTGTGATCAGGAAGGTGAAGGCGTCAGGCCGCGGCCAGTTGCGGACGCGGCCAGGGACTGGAAAGGGGAGGCGTGGCGGGCGTGTCCAGCAGTTCGCCCAGGTCCGCGCCATAGAGATCGCGCAGCATCGCGGGAGTCAGCGCGGCGGAAGGCCCGTCGTAGACCACCCTGCCGTTGCGCAGGGCGATCACCCGCGGGCAATAGCGCAGGGCGACGTCGACTTGGTGCAGCGAGACCACCACCGCGACCCGGCGGCTGCGGTTGATATGCGCCAGCGTATCCATCACGCGGCGCGAGGATTCGGGATCCAGCGACGCGATCGGCTCGTCGGCCAGGATCAGTTGCGCGTTCTGCACCAGGGTGCGGGCGATCGCGGCACGCTGCTGCTGGCCGCCGGACAGCGTGGAGGCCCGTTGAAACGCGTAGTCGTCTATACCAACCTGGCCCAGGGCATCCAGGCCCGCGCGGATTTCCTCGCGGCGGAAGAATCCCGTGAGGCTGCGCCACAGCGGCATGCGCGGCAGCATGCCGGTGAGCACATTGGTGATGACCGGCAGGCGGCCCACCAGGTTGAACTGCTGGAACACGAAGCCTATGCCCGCGCGGGTCTGGCGCACGCGCGGCGCCAGCCGGCCGCCGCGCTGGACCAGTCGGCCATTGACCGTGACCGAGCCGCAGCCCGCGTCGCCCGCCACGAAACCCGCGAGATGGCGCAGCAGCGTCGACTTGCCGGAACCGGACGCGCCCAGCAGCGCCACCATTTCTCCCGGCGCGACGCGCAGATTCACGTTATCCAGCGCCTTGCTGGCGCGGCGGAACGATTTCGTCAGACCGTCGACTTCGATGGCATATGGCATGGCGAGCCTCCCCGCATGGAATTCACGCGGCCATTCTGCGGGGAGGCAATGACACTCATGTGACGACGAGGCCCAGGAAGCGTCGCAAGAATGCCGACGCACATGACGGCGCCGTCACAAAGCGGATGCTGCGCTGCGCAATGCGGGGAATTCGCGGATTTGTAAATAAAAGAATCCACAGGCTTGGTGGACAAGCCTGTGGATAATTTCGGGCGGCTCGTGTTTCCTTGCGGCTGCCCGCCAAGCCGCTCAATCCTTGAGCGCCTGGCTCACGTGCCGGGCACGTTTGGACCGCTCAGTGGAACACGGCCCGAAAGCGCGATCAGCGCTGCGGATTCCCGTGCTGTCCGCCCTGCTGCGCGGACGGATTCTTGTAACTTTGCTGGCCTTGTTGGCCAGACTGGTTCTGCTGCGGGTTCTGCTGTTGCTGCTGGCGCTGCTGGTTCTGCTGATTTTGCTGATTTTGCTGATTCTGTTGGTTCTGCTGATTCTGCTGGTTTTGCTGTTCTTGTTGCTTTTGTTGGTTCTGCTGGGGATTCTGCTGGCTCTGATTGCTCATGTCGGTCTCCAATTGCCTGGTGTCGCGGCGGAAATGCCGTCGCGGTGACAAGGCAGCAAGCGGCATGCCCGCCGCCGGTTTCCTTGCGGGCGGAGGCGCTCCGCCGGGGCAAGGGTAAAAACTACGCAAGGTTGTAAGGGATGCCGCGACCGCCAGCGCATTGCCCGCCCGGCGACCGCCCTTCTTCGGTCATTTCGACTCGCCCTTGCCTTCGCCGCCTACTTTCTGCTGCAGTTCCTTGCCCATCCGGAGATGCTCCTCCAGGGCAGGCAGGGTTTTGGACGCAAAGGCCTTGAGATCCGGATCCTCGGCTTCGGCGGCGTTCTTCTTGAACAGCTCCACGGCGTCCTCGTGCGCCGAGACGGCGATCTGGCTGGCGTACATCTTGTCGAAGTTCTCGCCGCTCATCAGGCCGAGCGCCTTGATCTTGGCGGTCTGCACCAGCGACGGCCCGTCGGGCGGCGTCACGCCCTTGCCCTGGGCCAGGGTCTTCAGTTCGTCGCCGACCTTGGTGTGATCGTCGATCATCTTCTGGGCAAAGCTCTTGACGTCCGGGCTGGCGGCTTTTTCCAGCGCCAGCTTGCTGGCCTCGATCTCGGCGTTGCCGGCGTGCGCGGCGCCTTCGATGAAATCGCGATCGTCGCTGCTCAGCTTGGATTGGTCGGCGCCCGCCTTGCCGGCGTCCATGCCGCCCGCTCCCGGCGCGGCGGGCGCGGCGGGAGCGGGGGTGCCGGTGGCCGGTCCGCCCTGGGCCGGCGGCGTATCCGGGGCCGGCTGGGTCTGCTGCGCCGCGGCGGCGGCCGCCAGGCAGAGCGATCCGGTGGCAAGGGCGCTGACAGCTAGGTTGCGTAAGATCATGGAAGTCTCCCTGATAAGCGCGGCTCCCGCGCGTCGCTGCGCCTTGAGCAATCGCCGTGCCCGGCATGCAGGGAGGGCGGCGTAGTATCCTTGGAGGTCGTTTCTACAAGGAATCCCTCCGTGGCGATCCGTTTCCATCGTGCCGCTGTGGCGCTGGCCTGCTCCGCCCTGCTCCTGACCGCCTGCGAGACCGTGGAGCAACGCGAGAGCGAGGAAGCCAGGATGAACGTGCTGAACGTCATCTTTTCGTGGGACGGCGCGACGTCCTGCGCCAAGTCCGAATCGCCGCCGTTCGTGGTGCGCAACATCCCGGAAGGCACGCGCACGCTGCGCTTCTCGCTTTCCAACCAGGCCGACCCGCTGGCCCGCTACGGCGGCGGCGACGTGCCCTATACGCCGAACGGCCGGGGCCTGGCGACCATCACGCCCGGCGCCTTCACGTACAAGGGTCCGTGCTCGCCCGAGATCGTAGGCATGTACAAATGGACTGTCCTGGCCCTGGACCAGGACGGCAAGGTCCTGGTCGGCGGCTGGGCCAAGAAGAAATTCCCGGAATGAACGGCGGCACGGCGGTCCGCCCGTAGCCCACCTGGCGGCGGCCGGGCCCGCTCTCTCTACACGGCGCCGTCCCCGGCCGGCGCCACCCGACGGACAGCCGTGCGGCGTCCCTCGTACACGTTCAGCGCCAGGCCCGCCAGCACCAGCCCCGCCGCCACGATCTTCCATGCGGGCAAGGCCTCGCCCGTCAGGACTGCCGAGGACAGGATCCCGATCACCGGGATCAGCAGCGCCATCGGCACCACCGACATGGTCGCGTGGCGCGCCAGCAGCCAGTTCCAGGCGGCGAAACACAGCAGCGTATTGACCACCGACTGCCAGAAGACCGAGGCCCAGATCAGCATATCGGCATGGCTCAGGGCGTGCATCACCGCCTGCCGGCCTTCGACCGACAGGCTGAGCAACAGCAGCGGAACGATGGGGAACAGGCTGCTCCACGCCACGAAACCCAGCATGTCGACGTGGCTGAGACGGCCGACGCGGCCGACCACGATATTCGCGCAGGCCCAGCAGAACGCGGCCGTCAGCACCATGCCCAGCCCGAGCGGCGTGACGGAGGCCGCCGGACCCGACGCGGTGCGCCAGCCCACGACGACATAGCCCGCGATGGCCAATGCCAACGCGGCCAGTTGCAGCACGCGGAAGCGCTCGCCGCGCAGGATCACCGACATGACGATGGTGAAGAACACCTGGGACTGGACGACCAGCGCCGCCATGCCGGGCGAAATATCCGCGCGCATCGCCCAGTAGAGCATACCGAACTGCCCCAAGCCGACGAACATGCCGGTGGCCGCCAGCGCGCTCCAGGGCACGGCCGGCCGCCGGAACAGGAACACCCAGGGCAGCGCGGAAAACACGAAGCGCAGGGCCGCGAACAGCAGGGGCGGCATGTCGGCCGACAGGCCCCATTTGATGACGACGAAATTCGTGCCCCAGATCAGCACGACGAGCAAAGCCAGCAGGAGATGCGGTAGGGGCATGGGAAAGGCCGGGCAGCGCCGCGGCGGGCGGCCGGCTCAGGGCGCGATTCCGGAAGTGTAGCCAACTCCGTGGTCCGGCCGCCCCAGCGCCTTGAGTCCCGACACGCGCAGCCCGTAGACGTCCAGCAGGAGCGGCAGCGCATCGCCGGCCAGCACCCGGTATTCGGCATGGCGCTGCGCGCCCAGCGCGTCGCCGTCCTGGGCGAACGCCGCGGGGTGGCAAAGCAGCAGGTCGCCGTCGCGCGCGTTGCGCAGCCAGCCTTGCAGCAGGCGCAGGTACCTCCGTTCGCCGCCCTGGAAGTCGTATACGCCCAGCATGCGGCGATTCGTTCTCCAGCCCCGCGCCGCGGCCGATTCGGCGCAGCGACCCGCGCCCAGGGCCGCGATCACGCCGGCCTTGAGGCGATCGCGCCAGGAGCTGCCGGCCAGGACGCCGGGGCGGGTGCAGCGCAGCGCCGGCGTGTCGTCCGGATAACGCCGCTGCAACAACTCGAACAGGCCGTCGCGGATCCGCGGCAGTTGGTGGATGTGGCGATGCCCGTCCACATAGTCCGGCGCCCTTCCGAACGTCCGCTCGAAGGCGTCGAACTGGGCTCGCAGCGCCCGCCCCAACGCCACCCGGTCGACGGCGCCCAGGTAGCAGCGCGCGATCAGGCCGGGCAGGACGCCGGCGCCGGGCACGGCATCGCCCAGGTCCAGGTGCACGCCCAGTTCGACGTCCAGCGCGCCCAGTTCTCGCGCGCGCCGTGCGAACGACGGCCCCAGCGTCAGGCATCCGACGCCGCCGAGCCGGCCCGCCGCGGCCAGTTCGATCATGCCTCGATCGATGGCCTCGTTCATGCCAAAATCGTCGCCGCAGATCGCGATCCGCCCGGCCGTCCCGGCGCGTGGAGGCCGGTCCCGCCGATCGCCGCTTCCATGTCGACCTTCTTTCATCAGATTTCCCGCTTCGTCGTCGTCGGCTGCGCGGCGGCGGCCACCCATTGGGCCGTGGCCGTCGCATGCGTCGCGCACCTGGGCCTGCCACCGCTGGTCGCCAATGTGGCGGGCTGGCTGACGGCATTCGTCGTGTCGTTCGCCGGCCATTTCCGGCTGACCTTCCACCATGCCGACCTGGCCTGGAAACAGGCCGCCCGGCGGTTCTTCCTGGTCTCGGCGAGCGGCTTCGCCGTCAACGAATGCGCGTACGCCTGGCTGCTGCATGCCAGCGGCATGCGGTACGACCTGCTGCTGGCCTTGATCCTCGCGGCGGTGGCGGGCCTGACGTTCATCGCGAGCCGGTGGTGGGCGTTTCGCCGCAGCGCAGGCGCCTGAATCCCGGGTCGGGCGCGAACCGCCACAGCGCCCGTGAGCCGTCGCGCAACACCGGCTCCATGCCCTGCAACAGGCCGAGACCGCCCGCGTGGCCGGGGTCGCCCCATATCCAGTAGCGCGCGCCGTCCGGCGCCGAACAGATCCGCCGGCGCAACTGCGCGGCAGACACCAGGACGCGCGCGCCCTGCCGCGGGTCGAACGCCATGGCGTCGCGCAGCTCCTTGCGCCAGTTGTCGTGATTGTCGATGCCGGGATCGCGCCAGTCGTCGACCACCCATACCGGAACGTCCAGGCGCGCATACAGCGGCATGTCGAAGGGATACGTGCCGAACGACACCAGCGTGTCGCCCGGCGCCATTCGCGTGCGCAGCACGGCGCCCGCCGCGCGCGCGTCCGGCTGTTCGACCGCGGCGGCGGCCAGCGCGATGCCCGCGCACAGCAGTATCGACGCGGCGAGGGTGGCCCCGGCCCGGCGGCGCGCGCCGCCGGGCGCCGCGTGCCGCGCCGCCTGCGCCAGCAGCCAGGCCCACGGCGGCACCGCCGGCAGGATATAGCCGACCAGCTTGGACGCCGGCAGCGAAAAGAACGCCAGCACCACCCCGAGCCAGCACAGCATCAGGCCGCGCAGCGCGCGCCCGTCCTCGGCGCGCCAATAGGCCCGCCGCACGCCGGCGCCCGCCCACAGGGACCAGGGCAGGCTGCCGGCGGCCAGCACCGGCAGGTAGAACCAGAACGGCTGCGTGTTGTTGTAGCCGGTCTCGGCATAGCGGCGGAACTGCTGCGTCATGAAGAAATAGTCGGCGAAGCCCGGATGGCGGCTCTGCATCAGCCAGAACCACGGCACGGCCAGGGCCAGGAACGACGCGACCGCCGGCGGCCACAGCAGGGCCTTGAGCCCGCGCCAGTCGCGCAGCGTCGCCATCCAGGCCAGCAGGACCGCGCCGGGCAGCAGCAGCCCGATCAGGCCCTTGGCCAGGACCGCCAGGGCCGCGCATGCCGCGGCCAGCAATGCCATCGACCGGGCCGCCCGGCCTTCGCGCGCGCGGAACACCGTTTCCGCCCCCGCCAGCACGCAGCAGGCGCTCAACCCCGCCACCAGCATGTCGAGATTGGCGAACTGGGCCGCCCCGTAGAACAGCGGCAGCGTCGCCAGGACGAGCACGGCGAGCGTGGCCGCGGCGGCGTCCTGCCGCCGCTTCAGGAAGGCATGCAGGCCGATGCAGGCCAGCCAGGCCGCAAGCCACGACGGCAACCGCGCCGTCCAGGGGTGCGCCCCGAACGCGCGATACGCCAGTTCGGCCAGCCAATAGAAAAGCGGCGGCTTGTGGAAATACGGCATGCCGTCGAGCAGCGGGACGGCGTGCGAACCCGAACGCAGCATTTCCCATGCGACGCCGGCGTAGCGGCCTTCGTCGGGCAGCATCAGCGGGCGCAGCCAGATCAGGCAGGCCAGCCAGGCGCCCACGCCCGCCAGGAACGCCCGGGGCCGCCGGACCAGGCATTCCAGCGCCGGCCAGGAAGTGTCGGATGCCGCGGCGGTCATGGTCGGGTCGAACCGGGCTCCTGGAACGGACCACGCCCCAGCCGCCGGCCCACGATGTACAGCGGACGGCCCTTGACCTCTTCGAAGATGCGGCCGACATACTCGCCCACCACGCCGAGCGACACCAGGTTGACGCCCGCGAAGAACAGCAGCGCGGTCACGATGGTGGTCCAGCCCGAGACGCGGTTGCCGTTCATGGCGTAGTCGACCAGGATATAGGCGGCATAGCCCAGCGCCAGCGCGGCGAACGCGCATCCCACCAGGCTGACCAGGCGCAGCGGCCAGGTCGTGAAGGCGGTCAGCCCGCTGGCCGCCAGCCGCAACAGGCGCCAGGCGCCGAACCGGCTGCGGCCGCGCAGGCGGGCCGCGGGCGTATAGGCAATGGCCTCGGTCCTGAAACCCACCCAGGCATAGAGTCCCTTCATGAAGCGCGTGCGCTCCGGCATGGCCAGGATCGCCCGCACCACGCGCCGGTCGAGCAGGCGGAAGTCTCCGGCGTCCGGCGGCACGCGGACCGAGCCGGCGCCGAGCGCGCGATAGAACCATCTGGCGCCGAGGCGCTTGAACCGGCTTTCCTGCCTGCGGTCGGCGCGCACCGCGTAGACCATGTCGGCGCCCGCCTGCCAGCGCTCGATCATCTCGGCGATGAGCTCGGGCGCGTGCTGGCCGTCGGCGTCCATCAGCACCACGGCTTCGCCGCGAGCCGCCTCCAGCCCTGCGCTCAGCGCCGCCTCTTTGCCGAAGTTGCGCGACAGCTGGACATAGCGCATGCCCGGCACCGCGGCCCAGCGCTCCATGAGCGCGGGCGTCGCATCGGTGCTGCCGTCGTCCACCACCAGGATTTCCCAGCGTTCGCACAGGGCCGCCAGCCGCTCGCGCAGCATGGGCAGCAGGACGGCAAGATTCCCGGCCTCGTTCAGGCAGGGCAGCACGCAGCTCAGCCCGACCCGGTAGCGGGGCGTGGCCGCGGAAGCGGCGGAGGCCGTTGGATCGGCCGCGGCAACGTGATCGTCTCGGAACCCGACGCGCATACGGGGCACTGCAGGGAAATGCGGAACGGGCAGTATCCCGCCCCGGGCGTCGAATATTCGTCGAATGGGGCTCAGGCGTCCGCCGCGCCGGCCCCCGCCGCCACGGCCGCCGCCAGGTTGCCGCGTATCTTGCGCAGCATGGCGATCAGCGTGTCGCGCTCGGCGGCGCTCAGGCCGGCCAGCGCGATCTCGGCCACTTCGTCGCCCAGCGGCAAGGCGTCGGACAGCGCCCGCTCCGCCTTGGGGGTGGCCAGCACGTGAAACGCCCGCCTGTCGTTGGGGTCCTGTACGCGGACCACCCAGCCGCCCTCCTGCATGCGGTCGAGCATGCGCGCCACGGTCATGGGCGTGACCTCGAGCAATTCGGCCAGCTGGGCCTGGTTCATGGCGCCGAAAGTGCACAGGTAAAGCGCCACCCGGCATTGCGCGCGGCTGAGCTCGATCCGGTGGCGGGCCAGGCGGTCGAACTGGGTGCCGGACAGGCGCGCGATATCCGAGACGAGAAAGCCGAAACGCTTTTCGTAGAGAGATTGAGCCATGGCCGTATCCGGATCGTTCGCTGCCGCCATTGTCGCCTATCGGTCTGGCCTGGAAATCCAGGGATTAGTAAGCAAGCATATAATATATTAGCCTACAAATCTTCTCTTCCCCCGTTTTCATCGTGCAAGCCGATACCGCCGCCGCCCCGCTGAACCGGGGCATGATCACGCTGTCGATCATGCTGGCCACCCTCATGCAGACCCTGGACAGCACGATCGCCAACGTCGCGCTGCCCCACATGCAAGGCACGCTGTCGGCCTCGCAGGACGAAATCAGCTGGGTGCTGACCTCGTATATCGTGGCCGCCGCCATCGCCACGCCGCTGACCGGCTGGCTGACCTCGCGCTACGGCATGGCCCGCCTGCTGTCGATCTCCATCACCGGATTCACCATCGCCTCGGCGCTGTGCGGCATCGCCGCCACGCTGCCCCAGATAGTGGGCGCGCGGCTGCTGCAAGGCGTATTCGGCGCTTCGCTGGTGCCGTTGTCGCAATCGATCCTGCTCAACATCAACCCGCGGGAAAAGCAGCCGCAGGCCATGGCCATCTGGGGCATGGGCGTCATGGTCGGCCCCATCCTCGGCCCCACCCTGGGCGGCTGGCTGACCGACAGCTACAACTGGCGCTGGGTATTCTTCATCAACCTGCCCATCGGCGCCTTCGCCCTGTTCGGCGTGCTGACCTACCTGCCCAAGATCAAGCCCAGCAGCCGCACGGCGCTGGATTTCTTCGGCTTCGTCACGCTGTCGCTGGCCATCGGCGCGCTGCAGGCCCTGCTCGACCGCGGCCAGCAGCTCGACTGGTTCAACTCGGTCGAGATCCGCATCGAGGCCATCGTCGCCTTCGTCAGCTTCATCTTCTTCGCGATCCACACGGCCACCGTCGGCAAGCGGTCCTTCTTCCGCTACGAGCTGCTGCTGGATCGCAATTTCGTTTCCGGCACCTGTTTCATCTTCGTGATCGGCGCGGTGCTGTACGCCACGCGGGCGCTGCTGCCGCCCATGCTGGAAGCCCTGATGGGCTATCCCGTGGCCACTACCGGCCTGGTCACCGCCCCCAGCGGCGTGGGCACCATGATCGCCATGCTGATCGCCGGTCGCCTCGTGGCCCGGGTCGAAACGCGCTTCATGCTGCTGGCGGGCTTCCTGATCGCCGCCTACTCCATGTACCAGATGATGGGCTACACGCTGGTGCTGTCGCAAAGCGACATCGTGTGGCCGGGCGTCATCCAGGGCGTGGGTCTGGGGTTCGTGTTCGTGCCGCTCAGCGCGATCACCTTCGCCACCCTGCCGGCCGAGCTGCGCGCCGACGGCACGGCCATTTTCAGCCTGATGCGCAATATCGGCAGCAGCATCGGCATTTCGGTGGTGCAGGCCCTGGTCACGCGCAACACGCAGATCGTGCATGCTTCGCTGAGCGAACACGTGACCGCGGCCGGCCGGGGCTGGGAACAATACTTCGACCTGGGTTCGGGCGCCGGGCTCCAGAGCGTGAACGAGCTGATCACGCGGCAGGCTTCCATGATCGCCTACGTCGACGCGTTCAAGCTCATGTTCATCGCCACCCTGTGCGTGGTGCCGCTGCTCGTGTTCATACGCAAGAACCGCCCCATGGCGTCGAAAGACGACGCCCCGCACGTGGCGATCGAGTAGCCTGCGGCGCGGCGGCTGGCCTGGCGCCAGCCTGCCGGCGGCCGCGGCGGACCCGCACGCCGGCCGGACACCGTTCAGGGCCTGCCCGCGCTCCGGCCCTTCACCACCGCGTCCGTCACGTTGGGCGGGGTCTCGGCGTAGCGCTTGAACTCCATGGTGTAGGTGGCCCGCCCCTGCGTCAGCGAGCGCAGCGTGGTGGAATAGCCGAACATCTCCGACAGCGGCACGTCGGCACGCACCAGTTTCCCGCCTCCGCCGCCGATGTCGTCCATGCCCTGGACCATGCCGCGGCGCGACGACAGGTCGCCCATGACGTTGCCCATGAACTCCTCGGGCGTTTCGACCTCGACCGCCATCACGGGCTCGAGCAGCACCGGCCGGCCGCGCCGCATGCCCTCCTTGAAGGCCATCGAGCCCGCCATGCGAAAAGCATTCTCGTTGGAGTCCACGTCGTGCGACGACCCGAAGAACAGGGTGGCCTTGATGTCGACCACCGGATAGCCCGCGACCACGCCGGCCTTGAGCGCATCCTGGATGCCGCGGTCCACCGCCGGGATGAATTCGCGCGGCACCACGCCGCCCTTGACCTCGTCGACGAACTGGTAGCCGGCGCCGGACGGCAGGGGCTCCAGCCGGATCACCGCATGCCCGTACTGGCCGCGGCCGCCCGATTGCTTGACGAACTTGCCTTCGGCCTCGTCGACCTTCTGCCGGATGGTCTCGCGGTAGGCCACCTGCGGGCGCCCGACGTCGGCCTCCACCCCGAACTCGCGTTTCATGCGGTCGACCAGGATCTCCAGGTGCAGCTCGCCCATGCCGGAAATGATGGTCTGGCCGGATTCCTCGTCGGTATGCACGCGGAAGGACGGGTCTTCCTGCGCCAGGCGCGACAGGGCCAGTCCCATTTTTTCCTGGTCGGCCTTGGTCCTGGGCTCCACGGCCTGCGAGATCACCGGCTCGGGAAACACCATGCGCTCCAGCACGATGGGATGGCTGGGGTCGCACAACGTGTCGCCGGTGGTGGCGTCCTTCAGGCCCACCGCGGCGGCGATGTCGCCGGCGCGCACTTCCTTGATTTCCTTGCGCTCGTTGGCGTGCATCTGCACGATGCGGCCCAGGCGTTCCTTCTTGCCCTTGCCGGGGTTGTAGATGGCGTCGCCCGTGCTCACCACGCCGGAATACACGCGGAAGAAGATCAGTTGGCCGACGAAGGGGTCGGTCATGATCTTGAAGGCCAGGGCCGAGAACGGCTCGTCGTCGCCGGGGTGGCGCTCGACTTCATGGTCGTGCTCGTCGTGGCCGAAGATCGCCGGCACATCCACCGGCGACGGCAGGTAGTCGATCACCGCGTCCAGCATGGCCTGCACGCCCTTGTTCTTGAAGGCGCTGCCGCACAGCATGGGCACGATCTCGGTGGCGATGGTGCGCCGGCGCAGGCCGGCATTGATTTCGTCTTCCGTGAGCGGTTCGCCGCCCAGGTATTTCTCGAGCAGTTCGTCGCTGGCCTCGGCCGCCGCCTCGACCATGCGGTCGCGCCACTGCCGCGCCGTGTCCATGAGCCGGGCCGGCACGTCTTCGTAGCGGAACTTGACGCCCTGGCTGGCTTCGTCCCACAAGATGGCTTTCATCTTGACCAGGTCGACCACGCCCTGGAAACTGTCTTCCGCGCCGATGGGAATCTGCACCGGCACGGCATTGCCCTTCAGGCGCTCGCCGATCTGGCGCTGCACGCGAAAGAAATCCGCCCCCACGCGGTCCATCTTGTTGACGAAGGCGATGCGCGGCACCTTGTATTTGTTGGCCTGGCGCCAGACGGTCTCGGACTGTGGCTGCACGCCGCCCACCGAGTCGTAGACCATGCAGGCGCCGTCCAGCACGCGCATGGAGCGCTCGACCTCGATGGTGAAATCGACGTGCCCGGGGGTGTCGATGATATTGATGCGGTACTCGGGCCGGTCGCCCGCCATGCCCTTCCAGAAGGCCGTGGTCGCCGCCGACGTGATGGTGATGCCGCGCTCCTGTTCCTGTTCCATCCAGTCCATGACGGCGGCGCCCTCATGCACTTCGCCCAGCTTGTGGCTGACGCCGGTATAGAACAGGATGCGCTCGGTCGTGGTGGTCTTGCCGGCGTCGATATGGGCGCTGATACCGATGTTGCGGTAGCGTTCGATGGGGGTTTTGCGGGCCATGGCGGCTTCTGGGCGGGTGGGGTAGCCCACTATAAAGAGCGGGCCCGTCCTGCGCAAGACTCTCCCCGGGACTGTCCCGCGAGGCGCCGGCGCCCGCGCGGACCAGGTGGCCTCGTCAGTACGCGGAACGGCCTCCGTCCGCCGGAATGGACGCACCCGTGATCATGCGCGACTCGTCGGACGCGAGAAACAGCGCAATGGCCGCCATATCCTCCGGTTCGCCGAACCAGAACGGATAGACCTTGATCTGCTCGTCCACGCTCATCGGGTCGTGCGTCTTCCCCGGCTGTCCGGGAATGCCGTAGGTTTGCCGGATACGTTCGGTATTGATCCGGCCCGAGCAGATAGCGTTGACCCGGATCCCATGTCTCGCGTAGGTACCCGCCAGCACGCGCGTCAGCGATACGATGGCCCCCTTGGCGGCGGTGTATACATGCGACGAGCTGGAGCCTCTCAACGCGGCGCCCGACGACATATTGACGATCGTCCCCCGCGTTTCCAAAGCCAACATATGACGGAGCGCGTGGCGGCAGCAAAGCATGGTGCCCCGGACATCCAGATTCATCGTGTAGGACCACACGTCGTCCAAGTCCACGTCCGCCAGCGGTGCGTCTTTCGGAATCGAGCCCCCCGCGGTATTGAGCAGCACGTCCACCTTTCCAAAATGCGCCACGGCCCGTTCGAACGCCGCCGCGACACTGTCCTCGTCCGTCGCGTCCGCCCGCACCGCCAGGGCTTCTCCGCCCGCGTCCAGGACCGCCTGGGCGGCTGCCGTCGCGCCCGCCAGATCTATATCGATCACGGCGATCTTGGCCCCTTCGACCGCAAACATCGACGCTGCGGCGCGGCCAATGCCTTGCGCGCCTCCGGCGATCACCGCGACTTTGTCCATCAGGCGGCCTGGGCGTGTCAAATCACGATTCGATTCCATGCTGTTCCCACCCAAAGTAAATAAAATGAAGCGTTAGCGACGACATGACCGTCCAGGGATTCAGCCCGTCCGGCGCGCGCCCGTCGATTCCCTGAGCAAGCGCCGTGACACCTTGCCGGATGGCGTTCTGGGCAGTTCCTCCAGGAAATCGATCCGGCGCGGATACTTGTATGGCGCGATGGATCCCTTTACGTGGGCCTGCAGCGCGTTCACCAGTTCGTCCGACGGGAGATATCCGGGCTCGAGCACGACATAGGCCTTGACCGCTTCTCCCCGAAGCGGGTCGGGAACAGCCGTGACCGCGCATTCCTTGACGGCCGGATGGATCATCAAGGCGTTCTCCACCTCGGTCGGCCCGATCCGATATCCGGAAGAACTGATGATGTCGTCGGATCTGCCGACGAAGAATATATTGCCGGCCTTGTCCATGTACGCCGCGTCGCCCGTTCTATGCCAGCCGCCGGAAAATCCGGGTTCGATCTCACCATCGTTCCAGTAGCCCAGCATCAATCCGGGATTGTCGGCGCGAACTGCCAGCTCGCCGGGCTCTCCGGCCGGGCATGGGTGGTTGTGGTCATCAAGGACCGTCACGACATTGCCAGGCATCGGCAAGCCGATCATGCCGTTCTCGGGAGTGGTCTCACGCGTGGTGATCGTGCATTGCGGGGTTTCCGTCTGGCCGTAGGCCACCAGGAGCGGAGCGCCCGAAAATCTTGTCCAAGCATGCGAAAGCTCCTCGGTCATGGCCTCGCCGGCCGACAGGGTGAACCGCAAGCGGGGCAATGGAACCGGGGTCGCGCTGGATAGGATTTGCCGCAGCTCCGTCGCCACCGCGCTGTAGATCGTCACGCCATGCCTGGCCAACATATCCACTTTCTCTTGCGGCGACAGGCCAGGCTCGACAATCAAGGCCGTCGCCCCCCAGAACCACGCGCCGTAAAGCAGGCAGGACCCTGCCCGGGTCCAGCCGGTATCGCTGGTTGTCCAGATGACATCCTTCTCGGATGTGTCGAAAAGATGCCAAGGCTGCCAGCTTCGGACGAAGACGCCTCGTGCCGCGTGTACGACCGCCCGGGGCAGGCCCGACGAGCCCGAAGTGAAATACATGAGTGCCGGGGCATCGGCCGGCATGAGCGCCGGGGCAGGAACATCATGGTCCTGCTTCAATGCATCATCGAGATTTCGCCAGCCTTCCGCCTGGCCGCGGCAAAAGCGGACATCGATCATATCCAGCAGCCCTGCGTAGCGGTCCGCAAGCTCGCTCACCGTAACGGCGGCCCGGGCGCCGCTGCGCCGCAGCCGATACGCCACCTCCGAGGCCGAGACCTGGGTCACGCACGGCACCGGGACGGCGCCCAGGTAATGGCAAGCCGCCATCGCCACAAGCCAAAGCGCCGTCCTGGGCATGAAAACCAGCACCCGGTCGCCTGACCGTATGCCTGCTTCCGCAAGCGCCCCCGCAAACCGCTGCGTCGCTTCCAGCACCCGGGCATAGCTCCAGCGCTCTTCCCGGCGATCCATCCCCACGCTGACCACCGCCGTGTGCGACGGATGCAATTCGGCTCGTTGCGCGAGCACATCGATGGCGAAGTTAAAGGTCGGCGGAACGATCAGCTTGTTTTCCGTAACGGCGCGCCATTCTTTTCCATGCATCTTCACTGTCCTTCGGTGCGGAACGAGGTGGACCTCCAGATGGAGCAAGTCTATAGGCTGGCGGCGGCCGCGATTCATGAGATTTTTGGCCAGACGCATTGGTAAACGCTTATGCATGCGCCAATCGATCCGTTCAATGCCGGGGGTACTCGACACGATGAGCCGAAGGCGCCATGCCGCCCTCCACCGATAGGCGAATGCCTATGGAACGCTCCGTTTTTTTTATTTGTTATGCCGTACCCGCATATGTAGATTCAGCGTTGAAATTCTATCGCGGGAGAAGCAATGCATACCCAGGTTGGAATAATCGGAGCCGGCCCGGCGGGGTTGGCGCTTTCACACCTGCTTCATTTGCACGGTGTGGATTCCGTCGTTCTCGAGAGCAGAAGCCAGGAATATGTGCAGGCCCGCGTACGGGCGGGCGTGCTCGACGCGGATGTCTCCCTTTTGTTTCGCGAAGTCGGGCTCGGCGAACGGATGATGAAAGAAGGCCTGCCGCAGGAACAAATGGAGATCCGGTTTGAAGGAAAACGACGCTTCATCAACTGGAAGGATCTCGCCGGCGGGCGTATCAATATGGTGTACGGCCAGCAGGAAGTCGTGAAGGATCTCATCCGCCAACGCCGGGAGGACAACGGCAAACTTTTCTTCGAAGCATCGGCGACGCGCATCGAGAATCTGGACGGACGGCCTGTGGTCCATTATTCACTTGAGGGCCGCGACCGGACGCTGACCTGCGACTTTGTCGCCGCATGCGACGGCTATCACGGCGTGGGCCGGAAGACGATTCCGGCCCACGAGCTGGAAGTGTACGAGCTCAATTATCCGTTTGCCTGGCTCGGCATCGTGGTGCAGGCCAAGCCTTCCAGCCGTTGGCTCGTCACGTCCGCCCACGAACGCGGCTACGCCATGCACAGCATGCGATCGCCCATGGTAAGCCGCAATTATCTGCAGATTCCGCTACCCGATACGGTAGAGGACTGGCCGGATGGCCGGATCTGGGACGAACTTCAGACACGGCTCGAATCCGATTCCGACTGGAGGCTGGAGGAAGGGGAAATACTGGAGAAGGCCCGCTTCGATATCCGCAGCTTTGTCTGCCACACCATGCGATACAAGAAGGTTTTCCTGGCCGGGGATGCGGCCCACATGGTACCGCCCACGGGAGGCCGCGGCCTGAACCAGGCGATTGCCGATGTGTGCGTTCTGGCGGATGGCTTTGCCGATTTCTACCACGCTTCGTCGGAAGATTCCCTGAAGCGCTATGCGGAAACATGTCTTCGGCGCGTCTGGCATGCCCAGCAATTCACCTGGAAGATGACTTCCGTTCTGCAGCGGCAGTACCTGGACAACACCTATCATCGTCGTGTCCAGATCGCGCAACTGGAATATCTCACCACGGACCGGTCGGCGGCCACCAGCCTGGCGGAATGCTATGCCGGCTTGCCGCTGCAGACATCCTTCCTGCCTGCCGGTCGCCCCGGCTATCCCCATCTTTGAAGCACGCATCGGTTCCGGCGGGTCGCAGCCGCTTGTACGTACGTTTCAGTATCTCGTTTCAACGCAGGTATAGGAGCCATCGCCATGTCGCATTCCTGGACTATCGGTCTGAAGAAAGCCGCTTGCCTCTCCCTGGTCGCTCTCTGGGCCAGCCTTGCCGCTACTGCCCAAGCCTCCACCAATGGGGCGATCTCCGTGATCGTTCCCTTTACCCCGGGCGGCAGCGTGGACCTCGTGGCCCGCACGGTAAGCGAGCCCTTGGCAAAAGTGCTGAAAAAAACGGTAGTGGTCGAGAACAAGCCCGGCGCATCGGGCGCCGTGGGTACGCAGTATGCGATCCGTGCGACGCCCGATGGAGGCACGCTGCTGCTGGGGTCGACCAGCACGGTGAGCGTCCGGCCATTGCTGGATCCCCCACCCGGCTACGAACCCGCCAGGGACCTGACGCCATTGAATCTGACGGCCGGCGTCCCGCACGTGATCGTGGCGCATCCCTCGGTCCCTGCCAACGACATCAAGGAGCTCATCCGGTTCGCCAAATCGAGCAAGGAATCCCTGAGCTGGGGCGACTCCGGCCCGGGCACGCCGCATCGGCTGGCAGGGCAGCTTCTGGCCAAGGAAGCGGGAATCGACCTTCTTTATGTCCCTTATCGAGGCACATCCGTCGTGCTGACGGACCTGGTGGCCGGGCACGTGCAGATTTCCTCCGTCGAAATGGGAGTCGCGCTACCGTACATCGAAACCGGGCGGCTGAAAGTCCTGGGTATCTCCTCCCTTGAACGCAATCGAGCATTGCCTGGCGTTCCCACGGTAAGCGAGCAAGGCATCGACGGCTACAACATACAGTCCTGGTTCGGTTTCTTCGTCTCGTCGCACACTCCGCCGGATCGAGTCGAGGCCCTCGCCGAAGCGTTGAAGCAGGCGGTCAGCGACGACCGAACCAAGGCGGCGTTCGACGAAGCCGGACTGCTCGTCATCAACGAAAGCGGAAAGAATTTCGAAACTTTCCTGGAGCGCGAGCACGACAAGTGGTCGCGCGCGGCCGGCAAGCGGCCATAAAGGCAGGCCATGGCAGCGATCATTCCGTTCAATGAGCATTTATGCATTTCGCAGGCCCTGGCCAGCGATGAATCGGCCAAGGAAGGGCTTTTCCGGCTGAAATGGAAGGAGGCATACGCCAATTCTTCAGGCAGCTTCCACGGCGGCGCCCTGATGGCCTTCGCCGACGCCGCGATGAGCAGGGTACTCAAGGCTCGCCTGCCGGCCGGGAAGCGGTTCTCAACGCTGCATATGGGAAGCACATTCGTCGCATCAGGCGCCGGCGACATCGGCATCTCCGTTGCAATAGTCAAAATCGGCAACCGCATCGCCCATTGCACGGCGTCGATCACGGCGGCCGATGGCAAGCTGCTGTTCAATGCAACGGCGACATTCGCGATCGCCGCCGAAAGCCGGATCGGCGGTTAGGAGAATCCCATGGCCGACCTGTTCTTCGAGGACGTCGAGGCAGGAATCTGCTTCGAAACGGGCGCCCGCACCATTACCGAGACAGACATCGTCAATTTCGCCGGCATATCCGGCGACTTCCACAAACTCCATACCGATGCCGAGTACGCCAGGCATCACACCCCGCATGGCCGAAGAATCGCCCACGGCATGCTGGTCGTTTCGGTCACGACAGGATTGCTGGCCCGCAGCGAATTCATGCGCGCGATCGAAACGAGCACGCTGGGGGTCAGGGAAATCGCATGCCAGTTCAAGCGGCCGGTCTTCATCGGCGATACGGTACGGGTCATCGCTCGGATCACCGAATGCTCGGAAAGCCGCAAGCCGGGACGCGGTGCCATACGAATGCTCCGGCAAGTGCTCAACCAGGACGGGGACGTGGTCGTCGAGATCCAATGGTCCGCGGTGCTGAGCAAGCGCCCGGCGTAGCCGGCGCAGCGGACATCCGGTTCCTTCGGACCGGCCGCGCGAACCGGAGGCAAGACGCCTAGGCGACTCCCGATATGGGCGGATAGGCGAAATGTGCGTCGGTAATCGCCTTGCCTTCCGAGACGAGGAAATCAAGGAATCTTTGCGCCGCCGGGCGATGCGTCATGTATTTCTCGGTGATGACGCACCAGTGGGTCTGCGGCCAATCCTTCAGCGTGTCGTTCACCAGAGGCCGGATCAGGTTGCGTTCGAGCTCGACCTTGCAGGCATGCAGCGATATGAAGCCGATTGCACGGTTGGCTTCCACCATTCGCTTGATTGCCACATTGCTGGAAAACTCGGACTTGAACTGCATGGGGACATTCTGGCTTCTGAAAATGCCTTCCACGACGTTTCGCGCTCCCGTCCCGGACTCCCTGACGATCAGGCCGGAATCGACAATGTCCTGGAGCGTAAACGTGTCCGCATTGGCGAGCGGATGCTGCGGAGATGCGATGAAGGCCGTGGGATGGTCCGCGAAAACCCGGGTCGAGAATTCGTCGTCCACGGCATCGCTCTCCAGAATCACCATGTCCACCGAACGCTCCCTTAGAAGCTTCATGACTTCGTCGGCGCGTTGATCGATTTCCAGCTTGATCTTCGCGGTGGGGTCCTGCTCCGAAAACGCGATGATCAGCGGCGGCAGCAGATACTCCACGGTCTGGATGGCGCCGATCCGGAGCGTCTGGGAAGACGAGTTCATGAGCGCCTCCAGGTCCCGGGACGCCTCGTGCCATTGGCCGATTATCTTCGACGCATGGCGCGTGAGGATCCGCCCGGCCTCTGTCAGCTTGATACCGCGGCCGTCCTTTTCGATGAGCTGGAATCCCGTGGCCTCTTCGAGCTGCTTGATCTGGAGCGTGACAGTGGGCTGCGTTACGTGCAATATCTCGGCCGCGTGCGTCACGCTCCCGACCTCGGCAGTGACATATAGCGCGTGCAACTGCTTGAGAGTGGCGAATCTTTGCATGACAGAATCCGTAGTTAACGATTCAGGCCGGTGATCGTGCGCCTCGGATCCTGGAAGCTCCCAGCGCTCTGTCCGCACGGGCTACTTGATCGAACCTATTGATTTATATCTATATATTATCCCTTGCCACGGACCGGCACGCTGGGGTTATCACTAGGCCGGGCCTTACGCCGCGCTAGGCGTATCCGTCGCGGACCGTGGTGCTGATGAATGTGGCCAGCCCGCGGCCGGCATCGGCCAGTTCCTGCATGCGCAGGATATTGCGCGCGCCGGCGCTGTCATCGGTATACAGATAAGTCTGGCCGCCCACGAACCGCACCCGGATATAGCCCGGGCCGCTTTCGTAGGCCTGCACCCCCGAATTCCCGCTGAGATTCCTGTAAGGCTGCATTGCCCATGCCTTTGCAAGGCGCCCCGGCCGCTCAATCCACCCGGTAGCGGCGCACCGCTTCGTCGTCCCATTCCAGGCCAGATCCCGGCGCGTCGTCCGGCACCGCCATGCCGTCCTCGATTCGCAAGGGCCGGCGCAGCACCGACGCGGCGATATCCTGGTATTCCAGCCAGTGCGCCGTCGGCGTCACGCACATCAGGTGGGCCGACATTTCCTGGAAGATGTGGGAGCTCACCGGCAGCCGGGCGGCGTCGGCCAGGGCCGCCGCCCGCAGCCAGCCCGATATCCCGCCCACCTTCATGAGGTCCGGCATCAGCAGATCCGACGCGCCGGCCGCCACGCCCTTGGCCATTTCGTCGGTGCCGAAGTAGTTCTCGCCCAACTGGATGGGGGTGCGGATCTCGCGCGCGATCCGGGCATGCCCCTGGTAGTCGTACTGGCGGGTCGGCTCCTCGATCCAGCCCAGGCCCAGTTCGTCCAGGGCGCGGCAACGCACCAGCGCCTCGGGCACCGACAGGCTCTGGTTGTAGTCCACGAACAGCGCCACGTCCTTGCCCAGCGCCGACCGCACCTCGCGCACCACGGCCAGATCGTCTTCCAGGCGGGGATGGCCGATCTTGATCTTCATGGCCTTGAAGCCGCGCGCCAGCGCTTCCTGCGCCAGCTCCACGCTGCGCGGCACGCTTTCCATGCCCTGGCTGAAATAGGCCGGCACCGGCCGCACGCTGCCGCCGAGCAGCCGCGCCAGGGGCAGCCCGGCGGCCCGGGCCAGGGCATCCCAGGCCGACATGTCCAGGCCGGCGATGGCCATGGTCACCAGGCCGGTATTGCCCAGCAGGCGGAAGCGCGCGTCGAACAGCCGCTCCAGGTCGCCCGGCGCGATGGCCGCGCCTTGCAGCGCGCCGGCCATGTTCTGCAGCAGGGCATGCAGCGGCTTGAGCGCCATCGGCGTATAGGTGAACAGGTAGGCGCGCCCTTGCACGCCTTCTTCGGTGAGCAGGTCCAACAGTACCAGCGGCGCGCGATCCACGGTGCCGCTGGCGGTGCGCACCGGATATTCCAGGGGCACGCTGGCCGCCGTCAGCCGCAACTCGCGGAAAGTCAGTTGCATCGTCAAGATCGGTCTCCTCGCAAGACACGGGCCGCCCGCGCCACTCGCCATTGTCGCAATAGAATCGGCGGGACGGAGCGTGCGCCGCGCCCATATGGTGTAAAACAGGACCGATCCGACGACCTCTCTTCCCTTGCGAGCGAATACGATGCAAGAACCGGCGCCCGAACGGTATTTCCTCGACGACCTGGCCGTGGGCCAGCGTTTTCGCAGCGATACCTACGAGCTGACCGAGGAAAAGCTCATCGCCTTCGCCAGGGAATTCGACCCGCAGCCGTTCCACCTGGACAGGGAAGCCGCCCGGACCACGGTGTTCCGCGGCCTGGCCGCCAGCGGCTGGCATACCGCCGCCGTCACCATGAGACTGCTCAACGACGGCGCCGCGCCGCTGGCGGGAGGCATCGTCGGCGCCGGCGGCCAGGTGGAGTGGCCCCGGCCCACTCGGCCGGGGGACGTGCTGCGGGTGGAAAGCGAAGTGCTGGAAATCATTGCGTCGCGCTCCAAGCCCATGCAGGGCATCGTCGTGCTGCGCGCCGAAACCCGGAACCAGCTCGACGAAGTCGTGCAGGTCATGACCGCGAAGCTGGTCGTGCCCCGCCGCCCCGGCCAGGCACGAACGGCCGCTGCGGCAATGCCGGCGCCCTGAAGCAGGCCGGACCACGCCTTCCCACTCCCGAAAGAGCGCCATGTCAAACGATCACCGGGCGGAACATCCATGTCGACGGCGACATTACCCGGTCGGCCCGGTGTCCACGCGCCCCCCGGCATGCCGGGCCCAACCCAGGCGACCAGGATGACCCAGCCTTTTCCCCGCCCGCGCCGATGCGCCCATCTGGCATGGGGAGCGTTCGCCGCCCTGGCCCTGCTGGCCGCCGGCGATCCGGCCCACGCGTCCGGGCCGCCCGAACTCCCAGCGTCCGCGGACGGCCTGTGGTCCATCGACCGGGCAGGCCGGATTTCGTCCGGCTCCGAAAACATCGAAATGCGCAAGATCTGGCGCGCCTGCCTGGACGAGCGCGCGCACCGTGCGCTCGAAACCCTGGACATCCTCCAGTTGCGGGCCGCGGCCGCGGTCGGACACGCCCGGTGCGACGCCCCGCGGTACACGCTGTCCGGCAACGTCCTCTCCAGCACCATGCACTGCGCCGGCGCCGCGCCCGATCGCGACGGCGTCGGCCATATCCGTGTCTCGCGCGCCACCACGTTCCTGAGTCCCGGCCAATCGCGCACCGTATCCGACATGCGGCGCGACACCTCGCTGGAGACCGTGGAACACTATGTCACGGACATGCGGCGCCTGGGCGCCTGCGAACCCGGGCAGCGGCCCGGCGACATGGTGCTCACGAACTGGAAGATCGACGGCGAAGAATCGCTCAAGGGCCGCAGGGCGGGCAACGTATACCGCGCGATCGAAGCGCGCGGACGATTCATCGAATCCCGGCTGTCGCAGCCGCCGGCCGGCGACGGCTCCCGCTAGCGGATCCCGCCGGACGCCACGCGGCTCCGGCGGGCTCGTGTGCCGCGTCGCGGGATCCGGGACCGCTACGGCGCGTGGCCGCGCGTCACTGCCCGGACGCAGGGTGGACGCGGCTCGCCGCGGCCAGCAGCCGGTCCAGCGCATTGCCGAACGCGCGGCGGTCGGCCTGGCCGAAGGGCGCCGGCCCGCCGGTATCGATGCCGGCGTTGCGCAGGTCTTCCATCATGTCGCGCAGCGACAGGCGCTCGCGTATGGTGTCGAGGGTATAGCGTTCGCCGCGCGGGCTCAGCGCCAGGGCCTGCTTGTCGAGCACCAGCGAGGCCAGCGGAATATCTCCCGTGACGACCAGATCCCCCGCGCTTGCGTGTTCCACGATATAGGCGTCCGCCACGTCGAATCCGCGCGGCACCTGGACCGCCCGGATCCACGGCGACGGCGGCGTGTGCAGCATCTGGTTGGCGACCAGGGTCATCGGCCGCCGCCACCGTTGCGCGGCCCGGTAAAGGATTTCCTTGACCACGGCGGGGCAGGCGTCGGCATCGACCCAGATACGCATGGCTCTAGGATTCCAGCGCGGCGGCCAGCAAGGTGCCGACCAGGTCGTTGACGCCGACCCCTTCGGCTTCGGCTCTCGCGCGCAAGGCGTCGATCAACGGCTGCCGCAGCTTGACGGGGAATGGCACCAGGCCGGCCGCCTGGTCCAGCCGGCGCTGCGCGCGGCGGTCCGGCGCCGGGCCCGTGCCGGCATAGCGCCCGGGCGGGACCGCGGCGTTGAGCTTGCCCATGAGCTTCAGGGCTTTGTTTTTCTCCAGGTCGGTCTTTTTCATGGGGAATCCGGGGGACGGGGTCTGGCCGCGGCGGGCGCGGCGGCCTCTGCTTGTACCACGCCCCGGGACCCCGGCCGCGCCGCGCCGCCGTATTGCCCTGCCGGTTTCCGCCTGCTACGCTGCCGATCCTCCAAATACGAGGGAAAACCCATGTCCGCGCTTCGCGCCACGACCGTCACGGAACGCCGATCCGCGGGCGGGCAGCCGTCGTGACCCCGGCCCCGGACGGCCAGGCCGACCGCGCGACTTTCTCGCTCTATGCCCGCCTGTGCGCCATTCCCGCCATCTGGGGCGGGACTTTCATCGGTGGGCGCATCATGGCGCTGAACCTGCCTCCCGCCTTCGGGTCGGCCCTGCGCTACGGTCTCGCCTGCCTTGCGCTGGTAGCGGCCGCGCGCTGGCTCGAAGGCGGCCTGCCGCGCCTGAACCGCCGCCAGGCGCTGGCCACGTTCGGCATGGGCGTCACGGGCATCTTCGTCTACAACATCTGCTTTCTCAGCGCGCTTTCATACCTGGCCGCCAGCCGTACTTCCCTGCTCATCGCGCTCAGTCCCATCGTGACCTGCCTGGCGGCCGCGGCGCTCGGAGAGCGGCTGAGCGCCACGCGCTGGATCGGAGTGGCCCTGGGCCTGCTGGGCGTCTGGATCGTGATCTCGCGCGGCGACCTTACCTCCACGCTGACCCAGGCCGTAGGGCCCGGCGAAGCCTTGATGTTCTGCGGGGTCGTGGCCTGGACAGCCTACACCTTGATCGGCCGCGCCGCGCTCAGGGGGCTGTCCGCGCTGGCCGCCACGACTTATGCCTCGCTCTGGGGAACCGGCCTGCTGGCCTGCGTCGCGGCGTTCGAGTTGCCCAGGCTGCGGCTCGACGCATTCACGCCCTCGGTCATCCTGTCCACCCTGTATCTCGGCGTGCTGGGCACCGCGCTCGCCTTCGTCTGGTATTCCCAAGGCGTCCAACGCATCGGCGCGGCGCGCACGGTGATCTTCAACAATCTCGTGCCGGTCTTCGGCGCATGCTTCGGGGTGCTGCTGCTGGACGAGCCCTTCCTGGCCAGCATGCTGGTGGGAGGCGCGGTGGCGGTCACCGGCGTCATGCTGGCCTCGCGCAGGGGCTAGGAAACTCAGGGATCCCTTCGCAAGTCCCTGTTCCGGTGAGGCTTGAGCTCCGCTCCCGATCTCCACCGGCCGCCGTGTACCTGCCACCCAGGCTTGACACGCCCTCGGGACGGCTCCTATGATAATTAAACAAACGTTTGATTTAAACGACTAAACCCACGCAAACGGAAGGAGACAACCTTGAAGATCTGGTTCCAATTGCTGTCCTCGGAGACGGGAATGGCAGGCTTTCTCTCGGCCACGCAGAAATTGGTGGCGCGGGCCATGGCCCCCGGCACCGAGGTGGAGGTACGCGGCACCACGCACGGCGTCATCGGAGATCAATACAGGCTGTTCTGCAATTACGACTCGCGCGAACAGATCGACAATGCCCTGCGCATCCGGGCCGCAGGCGGCTACGACGCCTTCGTCGTGGCCAATTCCCTCGACCCCGCCCTGGTCGAACTGCGCGAGATGCTGGACATCCCCGTAATCTCCTTCATGGAAGTCTGTTCCTTCACCGCCTGCACCATGGGGGATCGCTTCGGCGTCATCGGCGTGAACCGCAAGCTGATGTCCTGGTACCGCTCCATCGTGCGCGGCTACGGGCTAGGCAACCGCCTGGCGGCCTGCGAGCCCATGGAAGTGAACGACACGCGCAGCCTGGACCAGGGCTTTACCGATCCCGCCTTCGGCGACAAGCTCGAGGAACAGGTCGTCGACGCCGCGCGGCGCTGCATCGCGCAAGGTTCGGAAGTGGTCTTCGTCGGCGGCCCACCGGGAACCCTGATGGCGCAGCGCGGCATCTTCCAGATCGACGGCGTTCCGCTGCTGGATACCTACACCCTGCTGGCCAAGACGGCCGAAACCATGGCCGTCATGCACAAGCTCACCGGCGTGTGCGTGAGCCGCCACCTGCTTTATGAATCGCCTCCCGCCGATCTGGTGCGCAAGGTCGCGTCCGCCTATGGCGTGGACGCGCTGCGCAAGGGATGAGGTCTCCTCCGACCAACAGGACAGGCAAACCCAAATGAACCCAACGACTTTTCTCTCCCGCAGTATCGCGCGGGGCCTGCTCGGCATCGCGATAACGACCGGCTTGCTGTCCGCCCACGCAGCCCGGGCGGAAGATTTCCCCTCCCACCCGATCCGCATCATTGTCCCGTTCTCCGCCGGCGGCGGCGTGGATTCGCTGGCGCGCCTGGTGGGCGAGCGCATCACCGCGCAGACCGGCCAGAGCGTGATCGTGGACAACCGTCCCGGGGCGAGCGGCAACATCGCCACCACCTTGGTGGCCCAGGCTCCTGCCGACGGCTACACACTGCTGATCGGCGCCAACGGGCTGGCCGCCAACCCGACGCTGTATCCCGACCAGCCACTGCTGGACATGCGCAAGCACTTCACCGCGATCGCCGCCATCGGCGCCTCGCCGCTGATCCTGCTGAGCTCGCCCGCCTTTCCGGCCAAGACGCTGCCCGAACTGATTGCGCAGGCAAAGGCAGAGCCCGGCAGGATCACCTATGCCTCGGGCGGCAGTGGCACCTCCGGGCACCTCGCCACCGAAATGCTGAAGTCGATGGCCGGCATTTCGCTCACGCACGTGCCTTACAAGGGAGGCACCCAGGCCTTCGTGGACCTGACCGAGAATCGCGTCTCGGTGATGCTGATCGACCCGCCGCTCGCCATGCCGCAGATCAGGGCCAAGAAGCTGCGGGCGATCGCCGTCGGCAGCAAGGAGCGCTTCGCACTGCTGCCGGACGTGCCGACCATGGCGGAATCCGGCGTGCCGGGCATCGAGGCGACCGTCTGGTGGGGATTCGTGGCGCCGGCCGGCACGCCCAGGCCGGTGGTCGACAAGCTCAATGCCGAGATCAACAAGGCGCTGGCCGATCCCGCGATCAAGACAAGGCTGACCGACATGGGCGTGGTCATCACGCCCTGGACGCCGGACCAGTTCGGGGGTTTCCTGGCCGCGGAAACCGAGAAATGGGCGGGCGTGATCAAGCAGGCAGGCATCCGGGCAAATTGAAGCCAGCCCCACGACCTCGCGTGGAAACTATAATTTCCTATCATCATCTCCGGGTCAACGACTGGTGAAGCACGACAAACCGGCGCAATTCTCCATCGGGGAATTCACCGACAGGAAAAAAACGCTCATCCTCGATGTCGCCGAAGCCCTGTTCGCGGAGCAGGGGTTCGCCGACGTATCGATCCGCAATATCGCGCTTGCGGCCAAGGCCAACGTCGCGGCGGTGAACTATCACTTCGGCTCCAAGGAGCGGCTGTTCGAAGCGCTGTTCGCCCGCCGCGTCGTTCCCGTCAATGCGGATCGCCTGGCGTTGCTCGATGCGGCGCGGTCGCGCAGCAAAGATGGCAAGCTCGCCCTGCGCGACCTGGTCGATGCCTTCGTACGCCCACCCCTGCTGCTGGGCGACCCCCGGTCGCACGGGGAACGAGGCCTGGTGATGATGCGGTTCCTGAGTCGCATGCTGGCCATGCCGCGCGAACACGTCTTCCTGGAGTCGTACTACGGCGAAGTGCGCACACGCTTCATCGGCGCCTTGCGCGAGATCCTGTCGGACCTGCCGTTCGAGACTGTGCTCTGGCGCTATAACCTGATGGTGGGCGCCCTGATCTACGCGCTGGCCGGCCCGCAACGCATGCTGCGCCCACCCGCCGGCTCGCCTTCGGAGACGCCCATGCATTGGCAAGTGGAAGACGCGATCGCCGAGCTGGTGGACTTTTGCGCCGCCGGCTTCAGCGCTCCCAGCACCGTCGCTTACAAATAAGCCCGCAGGCTGCCTTGACATCCGGCTGACTTCTTCGCAAACTTCCGCTCATGGTTCAAACAAACGTTTGATTGAAAATAGGAGGAACAGTGACTCAGTCTGTCATCCTGACCTGCGCGGTCACCGGCGGCGACGACGTGGCCGGCAAGTTTCCGCAGCTTCCGGTCACGCCCCGCCAGATCGCGGAAGCGGCGGTCGACGCGGCCAAGGCGGGCGCCGCCATCGTGCATATCCATGTGCGGGATCCCCGAACCGGCAAACCCAGCATGGCGCTGGACCTGTATCGCGAGGTCGTGGATCGTATCCGGGACAGCGGCACCGACGTCATCATCAACCTCACCACGGGTCCCGGAGCCCGGCTGGTGCCGGATCTGCACGCCGCCAACCAGGCGGCCCCCGGCTCCAACGTGCGGCCGCCTGCGGACCGCGTGCGGCACATCACCGCGCTCAGGCCGGAAATCTGCAGCCTGGACATGGGTTCCGTCAATTTCGGCGCAGGCGCGCTCATCAACACGCCGGAACAGATCCGTATCATCGCGGCAGGCATACGGGAAGCCGGTTCCAAGCCGGAATTGGAGATCTTCGACACAGGCCATATCGCGCTCGCCAACAAGATGATCGCAGACGGCGTGATCCCGGGAACCCCGCTGTTCCAACTGGCATTGGGCATCCCCTGGGGCGCGCCGGCCACGCCTGGCGTCATGCAGTGCATGAAGGAAATGCTGCCTCCGGGCGCCGCCTGGGCGGGCTTTGGCATCGGCCGTTCGGAGTTTCCCATGGTGGCGCAAGCCGTGCTGCTGGGCGGGCATGTCCGGGTGGGAATGGAAGACAATCTCTATCTCGAAAAAGGCGTGCCGGTCCGCAGCAACGCCGAGCTGGTCGATAAGGCCGGACGCATCGTTGCCCTGCTCGGCGCGAGCCTGGCCACGCCCGGTCAGGCCCGGGAAATCCTGCAACTGCCCCCGCAGCCCGCCGCATGAACATGACCGTGGCCTGTGTCCAGGTATCGCCCGGCAACGACCTGGCGGCCAACCTGGACCATGCGCAGGGCTTGATCGAACAGGCGGCCGCGCAGGGTGCCCAATTGATCGCGCTTCCCGAGTTCGCCCTGTTCCTGGACCGCAGCGGCCGTGCCATGGCGGCAGCCGCCTGCCCGGAAACGCGCCACGCCTGCCTCGACAGCTTGCGCGGCACGGCGCGGCGGCATGGCCTCTGGCTGGCCGTGGGCAGCATCGTCACCCGCGACGAGGAAGCGGGCAGCGAAACGCCTGTCCGCCTGTCCAACCGGTCATTCCTGATCTCCCCGGACGGCGGTATCGCCGCACGCTACGACAAGATCCATATGTTCGATGCGGTGCTGGCCGATGGCAGGACCATCAACGAATCCCGCGCCTACCGCCCCGGAAATCGCGCCGTGGTGGTCGACACGCCCTGGACGCCGCTCGGGCTGAGCATCTGCTACGACCTGCGCTTCCCACAGTTGTACCGGACGTTGGCACAGAGCGGAGCCGGCATCCTGATGGTGCCAGCCGCCTTCGCGCACGAAACCGGCGCGGCGCACTGGGAATCGCTGCTGCGCGCACGCGCCATCGAGAACGGCTGCTTCGTCGTCGCCCCCGCCACCTGCGGCACGCATCCCGGGGACTGGCGGACGTGGGGACACTCCATGATCGTCGACCCTTGGGGCCGCGTTCTGGCCCAAGCCGACGATCGCCCCGGTGTGATCATGGCTACGTTGCAGCTCGACGCCATCGAACGCGCACGTCGCGCCATCCCTTCCTACGCCGGGCGAGAGGCTTTCGACGTTGTCCACGAACATCCGACCGTTACGTTCCCCACCGCGAGCGCTCCATGATCCAACTGCCTTCCAACCCCCCCGAACTCCAGTCCCGTTTCGTCGACGCCATGTCGATGCCTTGGTCGGACACCGAGTTCCCGGGTATCGAAATGAAAATCCTATACAACGACGAGCGAGGCCGTTCGGCCATCCTGTTTCGCCTGGCTCCCGGCGCCGTCGTACCATTGCACGAGCATGGCGACCTGGAGATGACCTTCATGCTGAAAGGAGACCTGGAGGATCACGAAGGCACCGTGACCGAAGGCAATTTCGTCTGGCGTCCGGGCGGCAACCGCCACATCGCGCGTTCGCCTTCGGGGGCCGTTTTCTTGTCCATCTTCAACCAGCCGAATGTCTTCGCAACGGGAACCCGTTTCTTCACCAAGGCGCACACCGGCCAGGAGAAGCCATGACCAACGCTGCCAACCCTGAACTCCACGGCCGGCTCAGGCCCCTGCTCGAAGGCGCCCGGATCGACCACGTTTCCATGGTCGTACGGGACCGGGAGAAGGCCATCGCCGGCTTGTCGGCCATCGTCGCCGGTCCGTTCACGCGGCACGAATACACGAACACCGCCCTGGTGTACGGGCAGCGCTCCACCTACACCCTTCACATGGCCCTGGCGCCGCTGTCGCCCTCGCTGGACCTGGAGATCATCCAGCTCTATGCCGGCGAGAATGCGATCCACAGCCGGTTCCTGGACAAGTTCGGCGAGGGCCTGCAGCACCTGGCCTACGAAGTGGAAGACTTCGAGGCGTCGATCGCCGCCTTCCGGTCCGCGGGCTTTCCGCCCATCCTGCAGAAGGAAAGCGGCACGCCGGTGGCCGCCTACATGGATACCACCTCTGTGTCCGGGTTCTTCATCGAACTGATCCGGAAGGGTTTCCGCATGAACGACCCGGCGACCTGGCCGACATGAACCGACAGGAAGGAATTCCCATGCGCGTTTCCGCTCCATTCGAACCGGCCATCGTCTGCCGGGACCTGAACACCATGCTCGCCTTCTACCGCGACGTGCTCGGCATGTCGGTCTTCTCCCTCGACAGCATCGGGGCCGGCCCGGCCGGGGCGGCGCGGCTGTCGCCCGATGGCTACGATATCGCGAGGCTGGAGACCGAGAGAGGCGACCGCCTGAAGCTGGTCGCCCCGCGCCAGTCACCACAGGCCCAGCCCGCGCGCGATTTCGTGCTGCAACGCCATGGCTATGCCTACCTGACGTACATCGTGCCGGACCTGCGCGGCGTTCAGGCGGCATTGCGCCGTGCCGGCGCCGAGATCCTGACCGGTGACGAGCCGGTGGGCTTTCGCCCGGGCGTGGTGGAGCTCATTTTCGCGCGGGACCCGGAAGGCAATTGCCTGGAGTTCGTGGAGCGCAACGATCTTGCCGCTTACCGGCCCGGCGGCACCCGGGAACGCTGGACGGAGAAGGAACCAGGATGAATCTGCACCTGCAAGGCAAGGTCGTCGTCATCACCGGCGGCAGTAGCGGTATCGGCCTGGGAACGGCGCGGCGCTTCGCCGCCGAGGGCGCACGCCTTTTCCTGTGCGCCCGCCGCGCCGATACGCTGGAACGCGCGGCCGGCGACATCGCCCGCGAGACCGGCGCCGAGGTGGCCCACGCCAGCGCCGACGTCACCCGGCCGGAAGAGATCGACGCCCTGCGCGATGCCGTCGCCGAACGCTACGGTCGCGTGGACGTGCTCGTCAACAACGCGGGCACGGGCATCTACAAGCCTTTCCTGGAAGTGACCGACGACGATCTGGTCTCCGGCATGACGATGAACTTCTTCGCGCAATTCCGGGTTTCGCAGCGCTTCGTGCCGATGATGATCGAGCAAGGCGGCGGCGCTATCGTCAACGTCGCCGGCTGTTCGGGGCTGCAGGTCCTGGAACCGCCGTTCCACTCCACCTGCACGGGGCCCGCCAAGGCCGCCGAGGTGCGCTTCACGAAAGCACTTGCGGCGGAACTGGGCGGATCCGGCATACGCGTGAACTGCGTCGCGCCGAATTTCGTCGACGTGCCCGAGCGGATCGACAAATGGCAGGCCCAGATGGGGGCCGGCGCACCCAGCACCCAGGAGTTGCAGTATGCGTGGGCATCGCGGGTCGTGCTGCCCAACCGCCGCTGGTCGACCATCGACGAAGTGGCCAGCACCATCCTGTTCGCGGGGTCCTCGGCGTCGAGCTACACCACCGGCGCCGTCTTCGTGGTCGACGGTGGTTTCGCTCGCGACTGAATCCCTGTCTTGACATGCCCCACGCCGGGCTTTACATTCAAAAATAAAACGAACGTTTGATTCAAACATTCGTCTCAGGAGACAAAACAATGAACGCAGCGGCTGCCTTGCCCTCCGCCGGGCCTCCGGTCCTGACACTCTCGGAAGTCGGCAAGACCTATGCAAATCAGCCGACGCCGGCCCTGCTCCCGGTCACCGCCACCATCCGGGACATAGAGTTCGTCAGCTTCGTCGGCCCCAGCGGGTGCGGCAAGACCACGCTGCTGAAGATGGTGGCGGGCCTGATCCAGCCCAGTTCCGGCGCCATCGCCTATCGTGACACCGGGCAGCCCGTCCGGCCCGGCCACTACGGGTTTGTCTTCCAGAACGCCGCCCTGCTGCCCTGGCGCACCGCGCTGGAAAACGTAATGCTGCCGGCCGTCATCCTGGGGCTGCCCGCGGCCGCCGCGCGCACGCGTGCCCTGCAATTGCTGGATCTGGTGCATTTGGGCCGCGCGGCCCACAGCTATCCCAGCCAGCTGTCCGGCGGCATGCAACAGCGCGTGTCGATCGCCCGGGCACTGCTGCACGACCCCGAGCTGCTGTTCATGGACGAGCCATTCGGAGCCCTGGACGCCATGACCCGGGAACAGCTCAACCTGGAACTGCAGCGCATCAGCCTGGACCAGCGCAAGACGGTAGTGTTCGTCACTCACGACATCGAGGAAGCCGTCCTGCTGTCGGACCGGGTGTTCGTGTTCTCGCGCGGACCGGGCCGACTGGTCGACGTGCTGCAGGTGGCGTTGCCGCGGCCGCGCGCCGTGGCCGACCGGGGAGATCCGGCCTTTCTCACCGCCGTCGCACAGATCCGCAGCCTGCTCGACCAGGGCGACGTCCGTTCCGGAGCAGCCGCATGAAAAACCTCGCCCTTTCCGCGCCGCGCACCGTCATCCCTGCCGCCCCGCGCCTGCGCCATTGGCGCGACTACCTGCTTTCCTTTCTGCTGCTGGTCATCCTGCTTGCGTTGGCGGAGATACTCGTGGATACGGGCCAGGTGTCCCGACTCGTCCTGGCAGCCCCCAGCGACATCTGGGCCGTACTGAAAGATGGCATCGTCACGGGCTTCTACACACCGCACATCCTCTCGACCGTGTCGTCGATCTTCGCTGGCTTCCTGATCGCCGGCGCCATCGCCGTCACGATTGCCGGGCTGCTGGCCAGCGTTCCCGCGCTCGAGCGTGTGCTCACGCCCTTTTTCGTCGGTTTCCAGAGCATGCCCAAGGTCGCGGTGGCGCCGCTCATCGTCATCTGGTTCGGCTTCGGCGAGCTGTCCAAGACCGTCATCGTCATCACAACCTGCTTTTTCCCGATCCTGATGAACGCGCTGCATGGCCTGAAACTGCGCGATCGGGACCATCTGGAGCTCATGCGATCGCTGGGCGCGACGCGCATGCAGTTATTCCTGCGCCTGCGCCTGCCCCACGCACTCCCCTACATTTTCGCCGGCCTGCATATCGGCGCCATCTTCGCGCTGATCGGCACCGTGGTGGCCGAGTTCGTCGGCGCCGACGCCGGCATCGGCTATCTGATCCTGCAGTCCAAGGCGAATTTCGATATCGCCGGCGTCTATGCCGGACTGCTGATCCTGATGGCGATCGGCGTATTGCTGCATGCGCTCATGAAGCAGCTCGAAAAGCGCATCGCCTTCTGGGCACAGGACCTCAGCCAGGTCTCCGCCTGATCTTCCCCTTACCCTTCAAGGAGCCATTGACATGCGCATCTGGTACCAGTTGCTCTCTTCCGAGACCGGAATGAAGCATTTCATCGACGCTACGCAGAAGCTGGTCGACCGCGTCGTATTCCCCGGCACCACGGTGGAAGTCCGCGGCACGACACAAGGCGTGCTCGGCGACCAGTTCCGGCTGTTCTACAACTACGACACGCGCGAGGTCATCGACAACGCGCTGCGCGTGCGCAAGGAAGGCGGCTACGACGCATTCGTGCTGGCCAACTCGCTGGACCCCGCGCTCGTCGAACTGCGGGAGATGCTCGATATCCCGGTGCTTTCCTTCATGGAAATCAATTGCTTCACGGCCTGCACCATGGGGGACCGCTTCGGCCTGATCGTCCCGAACCGGAAAATGATCGCGCGCTATCGCGAAATTCCCATCGGCTACGGTCTGCGGGATCGGCTGGCGGCCTGCGAGCCGCTGTTCTTCGATGACGTACGCAAACAGGACGATGCCTTCGTCGACCCCAAGGTCGCGGACGCCGTCGTGGCCGAGACGATGAAGGCGGCCCGCCGCGCCATCGACCAGGGCTCCGAAGTGCTGATCGCCCCCGGGCCCCCGGGCGCCCTGCTCGCGCAGCGCGGCGTCTTCCAGATCGACGGCGTGCCGCTGCTCGACACCTATACGCTGCTGGCCAAGGCGGCGGAAAGCGCCGTGGCAATGCACAAACTGACTGGCGTCTGCGTCAGCCGGCACATGCTGTACGAGTCTCCGTCCGCCGACCTGGTCAGGAAAGTCGGCGCGGCATACAAGGTCGACGCGCTACGCGAAGGCTGAGCGGACCCGCCCGACATCGACAACCCCGACACCAAAGGAAATACCATGAAAAAAGGGAGACAAACCCTGCTCGCCGTCTTGCTGGCAACCGCCCTGCAATTCGCGCCCGCACCCGGCTCCGCGCAGGCGCTCACCAAGGTCGTGGTCGGCGGCGCCGTCACGACCATGCAGACGCTGGCGGCCTATTTCAGTTCGCTGCCCCTGGAACTGTATTGGAAAGAAGAGGGACTGGACGTCGAAATCATCGGCCTGCCCGGCGCCAACGTCGCGCTGCAGGCGCTGCAGGCCAAGAAGGTGGACATGGTTCCGGGCACCCACTCGGCGCTGTTCGCCTTGCTGGAGAAATTCCCCGACGCCGGACTGAAGACCTATTTCATCCATACCAGCGCGCTCAACAGCCTGCCTGCGGTGCTCGAATCGAGCAGCCTGCAATCGATCAAGGATCTCCAGGGCAAGAACGTCGGCGTGCAAAGCCTCGCCAACAGCCAGGTCCCGCTGATCAAGGCCCTGGTCCGGCAAGCCGGCGGCGATCCCGGCACGGTGACCTTCCTGGCCGTGGGCGAAGGCGTCGAGGCCGCCCACGCGCTCACGACTCACCGCGTGGACGCGCTGGCGCTCTACGACGGCCTGTACGCGGCGATCGAGGCCGAGGGAGTCAAGCTGCGCGAGCTCAGCAGCGATTTCGTCAGTCGCGACAAGGTGGGGTTCAATGCCGGGCTGATCGTCCGGCAAGAGGACATCGAGAAAAGGCGCGCCATGCTGATCGGCCTGGCACGCGGCGTGGCCAAGTCCATCCTGTTCGCCCAGACCAATCCCGAGGCGGCCGTGCGCATCCATTGGAAAGTCTATCCCGGCACCAAGCCGCGCGGCATTCCGGAAGCGGAGGCCATGCGGCGCAGCATGATGCCCCTGCAGGCGCGGCTCAGGAACGTGGACATGCCCGAAGGCCTGTTCGGCAACGCCACGACGGCGCAGATCGAAGGGTATATGAACCTGATGGTCGAGGGAGGTCTGCTCAAGCAGCCCCTGCCCATCTCGATGGTCTGGGATCCGGGCATGATCCGGGAGATCAACGATTTCGACCATCAGAAGGTCATCGATCAGGCACGCAACTGGAAGCCCTGAACACGGCGGCCGCACGTACCGCAACGTGGCGTCCATATCCGGTCCGCGCGGACGATCGGCCGCCAAACGATTCCCGGAAATGGACGGCCGCCGCGGCAAGGCATACGGCGGCCGTCGCGCTTCCCGGACCGGGTCCGGCAAGTTTCCTGCACGCCATCGCCCCGTCGCCCATGTAAACGGAATCGAAGCCGCACGCACCGCCCGGCAGCCACCGCCCGCGTGACGGGTCATTCGCGCGAGAAACCCCGTCCGCCAGGACGCATGCCCTGCCTCTGCCATGGCCGGACCGCCCCGTTTTCCTTCCCGCCCTGGTTTCCCCGCGATTCCTTGCCCGCCGGCCGGAATTGCGTATAAGATATGCGTTGTATTTTTATGTATACATAAGAACACAAACCTGGTCTCGCCGGACGAGTTTCCGAGTCGGCGTTGCCGACTGCCGCCTCCCCATGCCCGCAGAATCCGACGATTTCAGCGCCGCCGCCGCCCGGTTCGCCAGCACCCTGGCCCTGGCGGACGTTCCCGAACCCATCGTGCTCAAGGCCCGGGGCTGCCTCCTGTACGGCCTGGGTATCGGCGTGGCCTGCATCGGAACCGGCTTCGGCGCCACGGCGCTGCGCGCCATGCGGGACCTGGACGGCGACGCGGCGCCGGGCGGCGCGACGGTATTGGCCAGCGGCGCCCGGCTCCCCGCGTCGGCCGCCGCGTTCGCCAATGCGGTGATGATGCACGGCCGCTGCCAGGAAGACACTTGCGGGTCGGCCCACCTGGGCGTGGCGATTCTGCCCGCCCTGCTGGCGCTGATCGAAAGCGGGCAGGCGCCCGGCGCCAACCTGCTGCCGGCGCTGGTCGCCGGCTATGAAGTCGCCGGCCGCATCGAAATGCAGTTGGGCCGCCGCTCCACTGCCCGGGGCTTCCGCGCCTCGCCCCTGTACGGCACGCTCGCCGCCGCCGTCGCCGCCGCCCGCGCCATGGACCTGCCCGTCGACCGCACCGCGGCCGCGCTGGCCTGCGCCTGCGCCTTCGCCGGCGGGACCTTGCAGGCCATCGCCGACGGCACGGACGAATGGCGCTACCAGATGGGCGGCGCCGTCCGGCGCGGACTGGAAGCGGCGCTGCTGGCCCGGGCCGGGGCGGTCGGCTCGACCCGGCCGCTGGAAGGCGAGCTCGGCTTCGCCATGGGCCATGCGCGCACGCTCCCGGCCCCGATGGATCCCGGCACCTGGGTCCTGCCCACGGTCGCGTTCAAGCTTTACCCCGTCTGCAATCGCAACCAGACGGCGGCCCTGCTTGCCGCCAACATCCATCGGAGCATCGCGGCGGACCGCATCCGCGCGATCCGCATCCGCATCAGTCCCAATGTGCTGGCCGGCATGCTCGAACGCGGCCCCTTCCAGCGGCTGGGCCAGACCTTGATGAGCACCTACTTCAGTTGCGCGACCGCGCTGGCCGCGGGAACGATCACGCTCGAGGCGCTGACCGATTTCGACAACGCCGCGATTCGCGGCCTGATCGATCGCATGACGATCGAAACGGATCCGTCGGTGCCCTACCCGTCGGCCTCGGCGGAGGTGGAAACGGTGGACGGCCGGCGGCTCGAGTTCGCCGAGCGCAAGACCTTCGAGGACTACAGCTTCACGCGCGACCAGATCAACGCCCTGCTGGAACGGCTGGCCCATGAAACGGGCCGGCCGGTTTCGGCCATGCGCGAGCTCGACGGCTATGCCTACGGGTCCGCGATCGATTCGGCCGACCCCGTGCTGCGCGCCTATGCCACGGCGCGCGGCGCCCGCTAGCGCTTTCCCCAAGGCAGTACATGCAAATCAGAATACAAGGAGACACCATGCGCCGTTTCGTCAAGTTTTCCCTGGCGGCCATTGCCGCCCTCTCCCTGGCGGGCAATGCGCTGGCCGCCGACGCCTACCCTTCCAAGCCGGTCACGCTGATCGTGCCCTTCCCGCCCGGCGGCGCCGTGGATATCGTGGGCCGGGCGGTGGCGCAGAAGCTGTCGAAGGACATCGGCCAGCCCGTCATCGTCGAGAACAAGCCGGGGGCCAACGGAGTGGTCGGCGCGGAATTCGTGGCGCGCGCCCAGCCCGACGGCTATACCGCGCTGCTCAGCGCCCTGGGCGCGATCACCATCATCCCCAATGTGCGGAAAGTGGGCTACGACCCGCTGAAGGACCTGGTCCCGGTCACCCAGGCGGTATCGCTGGCGCTGGTCTGGGTGGCGCGGCCGGACTTCCCGGCCAAGACGATTCCGGAATTGATCGCGCTGGACAAATCCGGCAAGAAGCTGTCGGCCGGCTCGTCGGGCAACGGCAGCCCGAACCACCTGGCGCTGGAATCCTTCAACCAGATGGCCGGCACGCATATCCTGCACGTGCCCTACCGCGGCGAAGGCCCCGCGCTGGCGGACCTGATGGGCGGCCAGATCGACCTGGTGGTCACCACCCTGGTGGCGGCGTCCGGCCCGCTGGCCAGCGGGCGCATCAAGGCGCTGGCCGCGGCGGGCGCGAAGCCGCCCGAATCGATGCCGGATCTGCCGACGATCGCCTCGCAAGGCGTGCCGGGCTACGAAGCCGAGGCCTGGCAAGGCGTGTTCCTGCCGGCCGGCACGCCCGCGCCCGTCGTGGACGGGCTCAACGCCGCCCTGGTCAAGGTCCTGCATTCGCCGGAGATCCGGGACTACCTGGCCAAGAACGGCACCGAAGCGGTAGGAAATTCGGCGGCGGAATTCGGCGCGTTCATCCGCAAGGAATCGGCCAAGTACGGCAAGCTGGCGCGCGACATCAACCTGCGCCTGAACTGAGGCGATCCGATCCGTGCGCCGCTCAGGCTTCCTCGTCGCGCTGGTCCACGATAAGCAGGCGCACCCGCTTGGTGGCCTGCACATGCGCCTGCATGGCGCGGTAGGCGCCTTCGGGGTCCCGGTTCCTGACGGCCTCGACGATCAGCATGTGCTCGACGTGCGCACGCGGACCGCGGCCGGGATGCGCCAGGGTGGACTTGCCCAGCAGGAAAATGGCGTCGCGCACGGTGTGCACCGCCTTGTACAGGTAGTGGTTGCGCGCGCCGCGATAAAAGATCCCGTGGAACTTGGCATTCAGCGCCGACAGCGCGGCCGGCTGGTCGAGGATCTCGGCTTCCTGGCGGATGTATTCCTCGAGCGTTTCGATCTCGGCGGGCGTGGCGTGCATGGCGGTGTTGCGCGCGGCGGTGCATTCGAGCACTTCGAGGAAATCGTAGAGCTCGACGACGCGATGCCGGTCGAGCTCGGCCACCATCATGCCCTGGCGCGGCACGTTGTCGACGAAGCCTTCGGCCTCGAGACGGCGCAACGCTTCCCGTACCGGTGTCCGGCTCATTTCCAGCGTCTGGGCCAGGTGGACCTCGCGCAACGGACTGCCCGGCCCCAGCTCGCCGCTTTCGACCATTGCCCTCAAGCGCGCATAGGCCGCTTCGCTCAATGACGTGAAGCGCGATTTCGGGTACGGAAAACTCATGCAGCCTCTACTCCCCACAAAGTGTTCATTGGATTCGTCTGCTTATGTATTCATTTACATACATCATATTACCGGAGAATAGGCCATGAGTGAGGCTTCCCCGTCCGCCTTGCAGATGCAGCTCGCGCGGTTCATTGTCGCCACTCCCCATGAGGCCTTGTCGGACAAGTTCCTGTCGCGGCTGAAGTGGTCCCTGCTCGACTCCCTGGGCTGCGGGCTGTACGGCAGCCGCACCGAATGGGCCGGGATCGTGTCGCGCTTCGCCGTCGCGCAGGGCGGCGGCAGGGCCCATCTCTGGGGCAGCGCGGGACAGCGGGTCTCGCCCACCTCCGCGGTGCTGGCCAACGCGACCATGATCCACAGTTTCGAGATCGACGACGTCCATTCCGCCAGCCGCTCGCATCCCGGCAGCGTCACCATTCCCGTGGCCCTCGCGCTGATCGACGACGGATTGCGGGTGTCCGGCCGCGAGCTGTTGTGCGCGCTGGCGGTGGGCTACGAAATGCTGGCGCGGGTGGGCGCCTGCCAGGGGGTATCGTCGTTCAATCGCGGCTGGCACCCCACCGGCACGGCCGGCGTCTTTGCCGCGACGGCCACGGCGGCGCGCCTGCTGGGCCTGGACGCCGGGCAGTGCGTGCATGCGCTGGGCATCGCCGGCGCCATGCCCGCCGGCCTGATGGCCGCGCAATACGGCGCCATGGTCAAGCGCTTCTATGCCGGCCACGGCGCCTGGGTCGGCCTGACCGCCGCCCTGCTGGCCCGCGACGGCCTGACCGGCATGGAAGACGTCTTCGATGCCGAATACGGCGGCTATCCCAAGGCGCTGTCGGACGAGGTCTCGCTGCCGGCGCTCACCGACGGACTGGGCGCGCGCTACGACGCCGACACCATCGGCTACAAGTTCTTCTCCTGCGTGGGTACCAACCACACCGCGCTCGAGGCGGTCCACGGCCTGATGCGGGACCGCGCCGTCGACTGGCGGCGCGTGCGGGAAGTGCGCGTCGCCACGTCCGAGTACCAGGTCCTGCATTCCGGCTGGGAATACAAGCCCTCGACCATCATGGCGGCCCAGATGAACATGCAGTACTGCATCGCCGTCCTGCTGATGCAGGGCGCGGTGTTCGTCGACCAATTCAAGCCGGAACTGCTGGCCGACCCCGACATCCTGGCCCTGGCACGCCGCGTGGCGGTGGAAACCGATCCCGCGCAGGACCACAAGGACCGCACCGCCCGGGTGGCGATCACGCTGGAGGACGGCACGGTGCTGTCCGCCTCCTGCGGCGCCGCGCGCGGCCATCCGTTGAACCCGCCTTCCCATGCCGACATCGAGCGGAAGTTCATGCTGCTGGCCGGCAAGGTCATCCCGGCCGGCCAGTGCCGGGAGCTCGCCGCCCTGGTCTCGGACATCGAGGCGCGGGACGACCTGTCCTCCATGGGCAGGCTGATGACGACGCCGGCGCAGGCTGCCGCGCGGCCGTAAGGGATGGAGAAGACCATGCTGATAGCGGAGCCCGGACGCCTGGGACCCTTCCTGCTCAAGAACCGGATCGTCATGGCGCCGATGGGCACCAATTTCAGCACGACCGACGGCCTGTCCAGCGAGCGCGACCGGCAGTACTACGAAGAGCGCGCGATCGGCGGCGTCGCCATGATCATGACGGAGGCCATGCCCGTCAGCCCCGGCGGGCGCAACCACCGCAATTCCATGTGCGTATTCCACGATCGCTTCATCCCCGGCCTGGCCTCGGTGGTCGAATCGATCAAGAAGCACGGCGCGCATGTCGTCGGGCAGCTCAGCCACCGGGGCGGATTGCTGCGCCGGTCGGTCCTGAACATGGAGCCGGTGGGGCCGTCGCCATGGCGCAATCCGAACACGGGCGACGAGGTCCGGGCGCTGTCCCGGGCCGAGATCAAGGCCGTGCAGCTCGAATTCGTCGGCGCGGCGCGGCGGCTGATGCAGGCCGGCTACGATGCCTACGAGATCCATGGCGCCAACGGCTATCTCTTCCACCAGTTCTTCACGCCGCGCGTCAACCGGCGCACCGACGAATACGGCGGTTCCGTCGAGAACCGCATGCGCTTCCTGCTCGAGACCATCGCCCGCATCCGCGACGCGGTGCCCGACTTTCCCGCCATCATCCGCATCAGCGCGACCGAATACATTCCCGACGGCTATCCGCTCGAAGACGTGATCGCGCTGGCCCAGGCCCTGGAACGGAGCGGCGTCGTCGCGCTGGACCTGTCGGGCGGCACCAACGAAAGCCCGGAGCTGTCGCGCTATTGCATCCAGCCCCCGTCGATGCCGCGCCGCTGCCTGGAGCCCTACGCCAGCCAGGTGAAGCGGGCCGTGACGATCCCGGTGATCGTGGCGGGGCGCATCATTTCCCCGGCCGACGCCGAGGCGGTGCTGCGCAACGGCAGCGCCGATTTCATCTCGCTGGGGCGCGCGCTCTATTCCGATCCGCACTGGTGCCTGAAGGCCTTCGGCCACAGCGACGCGCCGATCCGCGAATGCATCTCGTGCAATGTATGTTTCGAACGGCTGACGCTGGAACAGGACGTTTCCTGTGTCCAGAACCCCATGCTGGGCACCGAATTCGAATCGCTGCGCTACGCCGGCGTGCGCATCCCCGGCGGCGACGCCCGGCGCAAGGTGCTGGTGCTGGGCGCGGGCGTGGCGGGCGCGGAAGCGGCGCGCGCGGCCGCGGCGCAAGGCCACGATGTCGAAATCTGGGAACGGGGCCCCCGCGCCGGCGGCCAGATCCACCTGGCGGTCGCCGCGCCCGACAAGGAAGAAGTCCGGCCCGCCTGGACCTATCGCTGGCAACAGTTGCAGGCGCTCGGCGTGCCGGTGAGCTACGGCGTCGACGCGACGGAAGCGCGGATCCGCGGGCACGCCCCCGACCTGGTCGTGGTGGCCACGGGATCGAAACCCCGTCCGCTCGGCTTCGATTTTTCCGGGCTGGCGCCGGAGGTCGCGCGCCTGCACGCCTGGGATGTGATCGCGGCGCCCGACCTCGTCCCCGTCGGCGCGCAGGTGGCCATCATAGGCGGCGGCATGGTGGGCATCGAACTCGCCGACATGCTGATCCAGCGCGGCTGCGGCATCCGCATCGTCGACCTCGCCGCCTCGGTGGCTCCTTCCATGGCGCGCAACAACCGGACCGACATACTGCTGCGGCTCGAAGAGGCCGGCGTGGTGTTCCACCTGGGCTCGACGGTGGAAGCCGCCCGGGGCAGGACCCTGACCGTTTCCGGCCCGCGGGGCGCGACGGACATTCCGGCGGCCGACGCGGTCATCGTCGCCATCGGCCCCCAGCCCGTGCGCGACGTGGTGCCCGCGATCGAGCGCACCGGCATTCCCTACGTGCTGGCGGGCGATTGCCTGCAGGCGGGCGATTTCATGTCCGCCATCCGCGACGGCTTCCTGGCCGGCCTGAGCCTGCGCACGCGCTTCCGCGCCGCGGCCCCCTCCCTTTCCCCCGGACTGTCCACCCACTCCTCTTCTACAGGACCATGATGACTACGCAACCCTTGAAGCAATTCGACCATCTTTCCCAGCACATCGCCGACTGGGCCGTCGCCACCGGTTACGACGACCTGAGCAAGGAGGCGATCGACGCCACCGTCACCTTCGTGGTCGATCATTTCGGCGTCGTGCTCGCGGGCACCCGGAAGGTCTCTTCGCAGATCATCCACGACACCTGCCAGGCGTGGGCGCCGGCCCAGGCCGACGCCACCGTCGTGGGGCGCGGCGCGCTCAACTCGGCGCCGTTCGCGGCGCTGATCAACGGCACCACCGGCCACGCCCTGGAACTGGACGACGACCACCGCGAGGGTACGCAGCACCCCGGCGTGGCGGTGATCCCGGCGGCGTTCGCCATGGCCGAAAAGCTCGGCAGGAGCGGCCGCGAGTTCGTGCTGGCCACCGCGCTGGGCTACGAGATCATGATCCGCCTGGGCGAGGCGCACCTGGGCAAATCCTATCTGCGCGGTTTCCATCCCACCGGCACGTGCGGCACCATCGGCGCGGCGGTCGCCGCCGGCAAGCTGCTGGGCCTGAACGCCGAACAGATGCGCAGCGCGATCGGCCTGGCCGCCAGCCAGTCGGCCGGGCTCCTGACCTTCCGCTCCAACGGCGCCTGGAACAAGCGCCTGCATGCCGGACAGGCCGCCATGTCGGGAGTCGTCTGCGCCGAACTGGCCGCGCGCGACTTCCGGGGTCCCAGCGAAAGCCTGCTCAGCCCCGAGGGCTGGTTGCAGGCCTTCGCCTACAACGACGAGTTCGACGTCAATTTCGTCGTCGGCCGGTTGGGGCAAAAGTGGGACTTGATCGAGAACAGCATCAAGGTCCACGCTTGCTGCCGCTTCGCGGGTCCCATCGTGGACGCCACGCTGGAAACCGTGCTGCGGGAGGACGTGCGGCCCGAACAGGTGGAATCGGTCACCGTGGCCATGGCCAAGTATCCGTTGACCCGCTCGCTGATCGAACCGCTGGAGCGCAAGCTGAATCCGACCTCGGTCGTGGACGCGCAATTCAGCGCGCCGTTCGCCGCGGCGGTGTCCATCGTCAAGCGCCGCGCCTTCGTCGAGGAATACAGCGAAACCGGCATCCGCGATCCCGAGGTGCTGGCCATGGCCCGCAAGGTGCGCTGGGAAGTGGACCCGGAAGCCGAGCGCCTGTGGCCCAAGCGCTACCCTTGCCAGGTCACCATCAAGCTGACCGACGGCCGGTCGGTTTCCTCTCGCGTCGAATGGCCGAAGGGCGACCCGGAGAATGCGGTCACCGAGCCGGAATTGCGCGCCAAGTTCCTGACGCTGGCCACGCCCGTGCTGGGCGCCGCCGGAGCCGAGAAAAGCTATGCCGCGATTTCCGCCGTCGGCCAGGCGGCCAGCCTGGCCGACATCGCCGCCGGACTACGGAAAGCTTGACCGGAGATCGATCGCCATGGCGCCGCACCGCTCGAACCTGCAGGTCCGCTACGTCCGTCCTCCGGCCGGCCGGGTGGCGGAAAACACCTTCGAGCTGCGGGAAGCGCCCATTCCCCGGGCCAGCGACGGTGAAGTCGTCGTGCGCAACGTATGGCTGTCGATCGACCCCTACCAGCGCCGGCAGATGATGGAAGGGGTCCGGTACGCCCAGCCGCTGCGGCTGGGCGACGTCATGGTGGGAAGGACGATGGGCCGGATCGTCGAAAGCCGCGACCCGCGCCTGCGCGAAGGCGACTGGGTACGCGGCTCCCTGGGCTGGCAGCAGTACAGCCTGGCGCGGGCCGACGAGATCGACCCCATCGATCCGGACGGCATCACGCCATCGGCCTATCTGGGCGTACTGGGCAGTTCCGGCATCACGGCCTGGGTCGGGCTGCGCGAAATCGCGAAGATCCAGCCGCGCGACACCGTCGTCGTTTCCGCCGCCGCCGGCGCGGTGGGCAGCGTGGCGGGGCAACTGGCCCGCGCAACCGGCTGCCGCACCGTGGGTATCGCGGGCGAGGCGCGCAAGTGCGCGCTGGCGGTCGCCGACTTCGGCTACGAACTATGCCTGAGCCACAAGGATCCGGATTTCGCGGACAGGCTGGCGCAGGCGACGCCCGACGGCATCGACGTGGATTTCGAGAACGTGGGCGGCATCATTTTCGACCGGATCCTGGCGCGCCTGAACGACGCCGCCCGCGTCGCGCTGTGCGGAATGGTTTCGCAGTACAACCTGGTGGAGCCCTACGGCATGCGCAACATCCAGAATCTCCTGAATCGCAATGTCATGCTGCAAGGGTTTCGGGTCGGCAACTATCCGCATTGCCGGCAGGCCGCCGTGCAGGAACTGAAACAGCGGATCAAGGCGGGAGACCTGGTGTTTCGCGAGCATATCGCCCATGGGCTGGAAAACGCCCCGGCGGCGTTCATCGGCATGCTCGAGGGCGCGAATATCGGCAAGCAATTGGTGCGCATCGCCGACGACTAGGCCGGGCTACGCTTCGTATCGCTTGCCCTGCGCCAGCATCTCGGGCGTTCCGATCAAGGCGTTCAACCCGTCGAAATCGAGCATGGCCCCGGCATAGGGCGCGGTGGTACCCCGGGCCTTCAGGCTTCCGAAGTAGCGCTGCATGGCGTAGGCCAGCGCGCGCACGGTGCCGCCCGGGAAAATGGCGATGCGGTAGCCGATTTCCTCCAGCCGGCGCGCCGGCTGCATCGGGGTCTTGCCCCCTTCCACCATATTGGCCAGCAATGGCGCGCGATGCGCCAGGCGCCCGACGGCGCGCGCCATGTCTTCCAGCGTGCGCACCGCCTCGACGAACAACACGTCGGCGCCGGCCTCGACGTAGCGCTCGGCGCGTTCCAGCGCCGACTCCAGGTTCTCGACCGCCACGGCGTCGGTGCGCGCCACGATCAGGGTCGACGGGTCATGGCGGGCGTCCACGGCCGCCTTGATCTTGCCCACCATCTCGGAGGCCGGGATCACTGCCTTGCCGTCCAGGTGGCCGCAACGCTTGGGAGCGACCTGGTCTTCCAGTTGGATGGCATTGGCCCCCGCGCGTTCCAGCACGCGCACGGTCCTCATGGCGTTCAGCGCATTGCCGAACCCGGTGTCGGCGTCGACGACCAGCGACAATGCGACGCGGTCGCGAATGTTGGACACCACGCTGGACACATCGTCCAGCGACAGGAATCCGATATCCGGCCGGCCGAAGCGGGTATACGCCAGCGACGCGCCCGATACATAGGCCGCCGTAAATCCGGCCTGCTCCACCAGCAGCGCCGAGAGCGCGTCGTAGACGCCCGGCGCGACGACCAGCGGTCCGTCGCGCAATTGCTCCTTCAAGGTCATGGTGTCTCCGTTTTCGCTGCCGCAATGCGCCGTTCGAGATAAGGGATCAACCCGCCCGCCCGGATCAGGTCGACCAGATGCCCGGGGATTTCCTGGCACGCCAGCACCCGGCCCTGCGTATGGTTGCGCACGGCGGCATGCGCGATGTCGATGCCCAATTCATCGTCCGGACGGATAGTGCCCGCATCCGGGCAGGTCAGCAGGGGCAGGCCCAGGTTGAAGGCATTCCGGTAGAAGAGGCCGGCGAACGACACCGCGACCACGGCGGCCACGCCCAGGTGCACCAGCGCCCCCACCGCCTGTTCCCGCGAGGAGCCCGCGCCGAAATTCCTGCCCCCCACCACCACGTCTCCCGGGCGGACTTCCGACGCGAAGCGCGGCTCGACCACTTCCAGGCAGTGCCGGGCGATCTCCGCGATGTCGTACTTCATGTAGGCGCCCGGCGCCAGCATGTCGGTGTTGAGGTCGTCGCCCACGATCCAGGCACGCGCGCTCATGGCATGAGTTCCCGCGCGTCGCTGATGCGCCCCCGCAGCGCGGACGCCGCGACGGTATAGGGCGACCCCAGGTAGATCCGGGCGCTGGCCGCGCCCATTCTTCCCTTGAAATTGCGCGCCGTGGTGCTGATGGCGACCGCATCTTCCGGCAGCAGGTAATTGCCGTAGCCGGCGCAGGCGCCGCAGGCGGTGGGCAGCAGTTCGGCCCCGGCGTCCAGCAGGATTCCCAGCGTGCCCTCGGCGCGCGCGGTTTCCTGGTCGGCCACGGACGCGGGCGCCAGCAGCAGGCGCACGTTCGCCGCCTTCCTGCCTTGCCTGAGCACGTTGGCGGCCATGCGCATATCGTCCAGCTTGGCGCCGGTACAGGCGCCTATGTAGGCGATGTCGATCGCCACGTCGGCGAAATCGGCCGCGGCGGCGGCCTCGGCGGGGCTGTGCGGCGCCGCCACCTGCGGCGCCAGGGCCCCGGCGTCCAGCCGGTGGTGCGCCTTGACGGGCGCCTGGCCGTCGCTTTGCCAATGCAGGGTGTCGACCTCGGGCTGGCCATGCTGCGCCAGCCAGGCGCGGGTGACCTCGTCCGGCGCGATCAGGCCGGCCTGGCCGCCCAGCTCGGCGGCCATGTTCGAGAGCGTCATGCGTTCCTGCATGGACAGCGCCGCCACGGCGCTGCCGCGGTATTCGACGGCTTCGTATTCGCCGCCGTCCATGCCGAAGCGGGTGCACAGGTACAGCATCATGTCCTTGGCCGACACCCCGGGCGCCAGCGCGCCTGTCCACTCCATGCACAGGGTGTGGGGCACCCGCAGCCAGATCTGCCCGGTCACCAGCACGCCGACCATTTCGGTGGCGCCGATGCCGAACATATAGGCGCCGAACGCGCCCCCGGTGGTCGAGTGGCTGTCGCCGCCCACCGCCAGCATGCCCGGCCGCAGGTAGCCGCTTTCCGGCAGCACCACGTGGCAGATGCCTTCGCCGTCGTGGAACCGCGTCACGCCGGTTTCCTGGACCCAGTCGCGGGCGATCTGCAGGATCCTGCGGCTGCCCTCGTCGCGCGCGGGCACGTAGTGGTCGGTAATCAGCACCACCTTGTCCGGATCCCAGACCTTGGCGCCCAGCCTGTCCATCAGGGGCTTGACGCGGCGCGGGCCGCTGGAGTCGTGAAACATGGCCAGGTCGACGTCGCAGGTCACGATCTCGCCGGGCTCGACGAAATCCCGCCCCGAGGCGCGCGCGATGAGTTTCTGGGCAAGTGTCTGGGCCGGCATGAACAGCGGTTCCCTACGAGGATCTGCCATGGATCCCGGCATTATTGCATGCCGGTATATTGATGTGTACACTCAAGTACATAAGTATACCAAGGAGACATCCCATGCGTATCCCCTTGCTGGGCCGTGTGGCCGCGGCATTGTCCGCGCTTGCCCTGCTGGTTCCCGCCACCGGCGTTCAGGCGGCCGAAAAGCCCATCCGCATCGTGATATACGCGGCGGGCGGGCCGGTCGATTTCGTCGCCCGCCAGGTCGCCGACGAACTGGCCAAGGTTCTCGGCGCCCCGGTCATCGTCGACACGCGGCCCGGCGCCAATGGCATCATCGCCGCCCAGAACGTGGCGTCCAGCGAGCCGGACGGCACCTCGCTGCTGTTCTCCAGTTCCGGACTGTTCACCATCTCGCCCACCCTGCAGAAGCTGCCTTACGATCCCGACCGCGACTTCGTGCCGATCGGCCGGGCCGTGGTCCCGGCGTCGGCCATCGCCATCGACGCCAACCTGCCCGCCAGGACCTTGCCCGAATTCATCGACTACGTGAAAGCCGCCAAGCCAGGCGAAGTGGTCTTCGGCACGCCCGGGGTGGGCAATGTCACGCAATTGTGGATCGAAGAACTCAACGCGGCGGCGGACGTGCAGATCAGGACCGTGGCGTACAAGGGCATCGCGCCGGCCATCACCGATATCCTGGGCGGGCGCGTGGCCGGCACCATGGCCGACATGCCCGCCTTCCTGGAATTGCGCAAGGCCGGCAAGCTGCGGATCATCGGGCTGGTGGGCAACGAGCGTTCGCCCGCCGCGCCCGACGTTCCCACCATCAAGGAACAGGGCTATCCCGGCGTCGACACCCTGTCGTGGTACGGTTTCTTCGCGCCGGCCCGGACGCCGGCGGCGACCGTCACGCGGCTGAACCAGGCGCTGGCCAAGGTCCTGGCCGCCCCGCAGGTCCGGCAGAACCTGCGCGCCATGGGCATGGAGCCCTCGCCCACCACGCCGCAGGAATTCGGCCGCATCGTGCAAACCGATCGCGCCGCGTTGGCGAAGATCATCGAAAGCAAGCACATCGCCGTCCAGTAACCCGCCGAACCGCTTCCCGGATCTTTCCGATGACCGCCACCGCCGCTCCCGTCCCGCCGGCCTACGAAGTCTATGCCATCCGCTATGCCACGCGGGACGCCAGGCGCCCCAGCCATTTCATCGGCGGCGATCCGCACGACTCGCCCATGCCCATGGACTACTACCTATGGCTGATCCGCGGGCAGGAATGCGAATTCGTGGTGGACACGGGTTTCGGGGCCGAGGTCGCGAAAAAGCGCGGACGCACGCTGCTGCGCTCCCCGGCCGAGGGACTGGCGCTGCTGGGCGTGGACAGCACCCGGGTGCGCGACGTGATCATCACGCACCTGCACTACGATCACGTCGGCACGTTCGACTGTTTCGACAGGGCGCGCTTCCATCTGCAGGATGCCGAGATGTCCTACGCCACCGGGCGCTATATGCGCCATGCGCAGTTCAGCCATGGCTACGAGGTGGAAGAAGTCGTCGGCATGGTGCGCATGGTCTACAAGGACCGCGTCGAATTCCACGACGACGATGCCCGCCTGGCGCCCGGCATCAGCCTGCACCGGATCGGCGGCCATACCCATGGCCTGCAGTGCGTCCGGGTCCATACCCGCCGCGGCTGGGTCGTGCTGGCGTCCGACACCTGCCACTTCTACGAGCATGTGGAAAAGCGGCGCGTCTTCCCCACCATGTTCAATGCGGGCGACGCGCTCGAAGGCTACCGTACGCTGAACCGGCTGGCCGACTCGGCCCGGCATATCGTGCCGGGCCACGATCCGCTGGTCATGCGCCGCTATCCGGCGCCCTCGCCCGCGCTGGAAGGCATGGTGGTGCGCCTGGACGTGCCGCCGACGGACGCCGACTGACTTCCCGACCCGCGAAAAACCCGCATCCTGCCGGCCCCTGCGCCGCGGAAATGCGGAACCCGTCGCGAGAGGCTCGCGGGCATCTTTCCAGGACCGGCCGCCTGCCGTGTCCCGGCCTGCTCATCCGGCTCTAAATTTCTTTTTGAAATTTATTTATTCTTAGAAGTAATATAAATCTCCGTAGACACCCATCACGGAGAGCGGATGAAAAGCAAGCCTCCCTGTTCGCGCCCGCCCGCGCCGGACAGGCCGAACATGTCGGTCGAACGGCGTATCGCCATGGTCCTCATGGGCGCATTGGCGCTGGCCGGCCCCGCCGCGGCGGACGATCCGCCGGCCGGTCGCGAAATCGCCAGCCGCGGCGCCAACGGCGCCGCGGCCTGTACCACCTGTCATGGCGCCCAGGGAGAAGGCAATCCCGCCGCCGGCTTTCCCCGCCTCGCCGGTCAGGGCGCGGATTACCTGGCCAAGCAACTGGACGACATGGCCAGCGGCGTGCGGCCCAGCCCCGTCATGCAACCCATCGCGAAAAGCCTGGACGAAGCGCAGCGCCGCGCCGTGTCCGCCTTTTACTCTTCCCTGCCCCCTCCCTATTCCGAAGCCGAGGTCGCGGCCTCGGCGGATGCGGACGTCACGCCGGCGCAGCGGGGAGCCTGGCTGGCGATTCGCGGGGATTGGAGCCGGAACCTTCCCGCCTGCAATCAATGCCACGGTCCCGGAGGAATCGGGGCAGGGGGCGCGATCCCCTCGCTGGCCGGGCAATCCAGGGATTACCTGGCCCGGCAGCTCGAGGCCTGGCGCACGGGACAGCGCTCGCCATTGCCCCTGGGCCTGATGCCCGCGGTGGCGGGCCGGTTGACGCCGCAGGACATGGACGCCGTGGCGAGCTACTACGCGAGCCTGCCGGCCGGGCCAGCGGCAACATCGGCGAAAACGGGAGACCGGCATGATTGAATCCGTCCTCGACGCCGTCAAGGCGCGCCGCGCCTTGCGGCCATCCCGTCGCATCCTGGGGAAACTGGCCGTCGCCGCCAGCCTGTCGCTGCCGCTGGCCGCGTTCGGCGCGGACCAGGCGCCCGCCTTCGAACCGCCGCCCGAATCCGCCATTCCGGACAATGAATTCGGCAAGGTGGTAAGGGACGGCGAGCGGATCTTCATGCACACGCCGAAGTACGCGGACCGCTACGTCGGCAACAACCTGACCTGCGCGAACTGCCACCTGGACGCCGGCCGCCGCCCGGATTCCGCGCCGATGTGGGCCGCCTATGTGCTCTATCCGGCGTACCGCAGCAAGAACAGGCACGTGAATACCCTGGCGGAACGGATCCAGGGCTGCTTCATGTACAGCATGAACGGCAAGGCTCCTCCCCAGGACGACCCCGTCATGACGGCGCTGCAGACCTATATGTTCTGGCTGGCCGACAAGGCGCCCACGGGCGTGAAGCTGGCGGGCCAGGGCTATCCCAAGCTGCCGCAGCCCGCCCGCAAGGCCGACTATCTGCGCGGACAGGAAGTCTACGAACGGAATTGCGCGCTGTGCCACGGCGCCGACGGGGAAGGCCGGAAAACCGGCGGGCGCTGGGTATTCCCCGCGCTGTGGGGGCCGGACTCCTTCAACTGGGGAGCCGGCATGCACCAGTTGGGCAACGCGGCCGGCTTCATCCGGCACAACATGCCGCTCGGCCAGGGCGGCCTGCTGTCCGACCAGGAGGCATGGGACGTGGCGTACTTCATGAATGCGCACGAGCGCCCGCAGGATCCCCGCTACCGGGGCGACGTCGCCGAGACCCGCAAGCAATACCATGACAGCGACGATTCGCTGTACGGTCTTGAAATCAATGGCAAGGTATTGGGCGCCAACGCGCCGCCGGCGGGCGGGCGGCTGCGCGAGGCCGCGCCGTAGCGCAGCCGCGGAGGCGAAGCCCGCCGTCTGTCCATGCGATCATGCAGGCGACGGGAACGTCCGTTTTTCACGGGGGACAACATGACGACACCGCATCCAGACAGCGCGCTGCGCGAGGCGACGGCCATCGTGCAAGCCGCCCGGCAAGGCGGCCAGCCGCGGCCGGACATCCATTCGTTCTTCGACGAAGCCACCTTCACCGCCAGCCATATCGTCCGCGATCCGACATCGTCCGCATGCGCGGTGATCGACAGCGTGCTGGACTTCGATCCCGCCAGCGGGCGGACCGCCGACACGTCCGTGCGGCAGCTCGTCTCGCACGTGCAGTCTCATGGGCTGCAGGTCCGGTGGCTGCTGGAAACGCACGCGCATGCCGACCATCTCTCGGCGGCCCCGCTGCTGCGCGAAAAGGTGGGCGGCCGGCTGGCCATCGGGCAACACATCACGACGGTCCAGGAAGTCTTCGGCAAGATTTTCAATGCCGGCCCGGACTTCGCACGCGACGGCCGGCAGTTCGACCACCTGTTCACGGATGGCGAGCGCTTCCGGATCGGCGGCCTGCAGGGCATTGCATTGCACGTGCCAGGCCACACGCCGGCCTGCATGGCCTACGTGATCGGCGACGCGGTCTTTACCGGCGACACGCTGTTCATGCCGGACTACGGCACTGCCCGTTGCGACTTCCCCGGCGGCGATGCGCGGACCCTGTATCGCTCGATCCGGCGCCTTCTGGCGCTGCCGGACGAAACCCGGGTCTTGCTGTGCCACGACTACAAGGCCCCGGGGCGCGACGCCTACGTCTGGGAAACCACCATCGGCGCCGAGCGCACGGACAACATCCAGGTGCACGAAGGCGTCGGCGAGGAAGACTTCGTGGCCTTGCGGCAGGCCCGCGACGCCAAGCTGCCGATGCCCAGGCTGATCCTGCCGTCCGTGCAGGTCAACATGCGCGCCGGACATCTCCCCGAACCCGAGGACAACGGCGTGCGCTACCTGAAACTTCCCCTGGACATACTGTAATGGGGCGGCTCAACCCAGCGCGGCCACGGCCTGCGCGCGAGTGTCGTAGACGTTCAGAATGGCAAGAAAGCCGCTGATCTCGAACACTTCGCGCACATTGGGCGGGATATCGCACAACGCCAAGGCACCGCCGGCCTGCTTGAGTTTCTTGGCCAGCAGCAGCACGACGCGCAGGCCGGCGCTGGAGATATAGTCCAGCCGCGCCAGATCCAGGATGATCTTGTGCTCGCCCTTGTCGAACTGCGCCATGGAATCGGACTCCATGGCGGCGGCATTGGTGCTGTTGATCTGGCCTTCGGGTTGGAGGACGAGCACGGCTGCGGTCTTTTCGATGGCGAGGCGCATGGCGGTGGGATGGGATTGGGGATTGGGCGAACCATACGCGAGACGGCGGCTCCACGGCGCGCACCTGGCGCCGCGCGCACACGCGCGCCAACCGGTCGCCGCGGCCGCCAGCGCCCCGCCGTGCGCGACGCCATCACCCGGCGCCTGCGCGAACGCCACGATATCGACCTGATCATCGCCATGGGCACCTGGGCCGGCCAGGACATGGCCGCCCTGGGGGCGCCCGTGCCCACCATCGTGGCCTCCACCAGCGACGCGGTCGGCGCCCACATCGTCGCCAGCGCCGAGGACAGCGGGCTCGAGAACCTGCATGCGCGCGTGCAGCCCGAGCGCTACCAGCACCAGGTGCGGCTGTTCCACGAAATCGTGCCCTTCAAGGCTCTGGGCCTGGTATACGAGGACAGCCTGTTCCACGCCGAGACCATCGCCCGCGTGTTCAATGGCGCCAAGCCGCGCCAGCTCAGCCAGATCTGGGTCGACCCAGCCAAGATCGCGCTGAATCTCGACACCGCGCGCCGCATCGGGTTCGATCCGCCGGTGGATATTCTGCTGGCGGCGGACGAGGTGTACGAGGACAAGTAGGCGTTGCCGTCCGGTCTCTCCTGCGTGGCCGGGCCGGCCGCCGCCGGATCAACGGATTCGTGCCCGGCCCGGCGTCGAACCCGTAACGCCCGGTCTATGCCGTTGCAATCTTCGCCCCGGCCTGGACCCGGCCCAACTCATCTCCGAATCGACGCCGCATGACGGCGTCGAAGTCTTCGCCGGCGGGCGCGATCGTACCGCCCCCCCGCACCAGGTAGGCGTCCGGATTGTCACGGCCCGGCGGAACCTCGCCCTGCGCCACCGCGGCCGCGGACTGCAGCATGAGCCGCCGAAATTGCACGACCCCGATGTCGGTCGGCCCGAGCAACTCGCGCGTGCGATCGGCAATGCGTCCCTGGCTGTCCTGGATCGCGGCATCCTGCTCCGAGACGCCGTCGATGCCGGTGAAGTTTTCATGTTTCTGCATGTCGCGGTCCAGCAAATATTCATTCGACCGGTTGCGCAGGGCCATGTAGCGGGCGTCGCGGGCGGGATACACCGCGCCGCCGCGGTCATACGAAGCGATCTCTTCTTCGGTGAGCGGCCTGTCCGGGTTCCAGGAGTAGCAAAAGATCCAGCAAGACTGATCGTCGATCGGCACCCAGCTCTGGCCGTGATAGGTCTGTCCCTCGGCCGCGCTGGGCGTGTAGCCATGGCAGGGCATCAGATACTGCGCGATCCTCCAGTAGTGCTGCCCGGCATTGGCCTGGCGCGACGCCCCCAGCACCAGCCCCGCGGGGTGGCGCCTCACGTGGTAGCTCGGGCGCGGATCTTCACGCATCCAGCGCACGTGGTCCTGATTCATGGTCTGCGCGTTATAGCCGCGGACGGCCTGCAACGCGCGCTCGGCGAACTCCTCCTCGTTGCGTGCCAGCGGCATGTGCAAGAAGGAGAAATGGGCCGTATCGATGCCGCCTTCGGCCGCCTGGGCCCAGTTGCATTCCTGGAGCTTCTTGGATACATAGCGATGGTTCGCGGGCACCATCGCGAATTCCATGTGAGGCAGCGGCGGCGGCTCGACGCCTTCGCTCGACGGCGCCATGCAGGCCCATACCATGCCGCCCCATTCCTGGGTGGGATAGGCACGGATGCGGGCCTTCGCACACATCGTGCTGGCGGCTTCCGGCGGGACGGTAGGCATGTCCAGGCATTGCCCGGACACATCGAACTTCCATCCGTGATAGGCGCAACGCAGCCCCCCTGCTTCGTTGCGTCCGTAGTAAAGATCCGCACCACGATGCGCACAGCGCGACTCGACCAGGCCCACCCGTCCGTTCGTATCACGAAACGCCAGAAGGTCCTCTCCGAGAATGCGCACGCGCACTTGCGGGCCATCGCGGTCGGGCAGTTCCTCGGACAGCACGACCGGAAGCCAGTAACTGCGGAAGAGATCGCCCATGGGCGTGCCGCGGTCGGTACGCGTAAGGGTATCGTTGTCTTGGTGGCTCAGCATGGAGGTTCCTTACCGTGCGGACAAAGTAATGCCGATCTTCTTCACCAGGGCAGTCCAACGCGCCGTATCTTTTTCTATCAACGCACGAAACTCTTCGGGCGAGGCCGTCGCGACTTCGCCACCCACGGTCGCCAGTTGCGTCTTCACCTCCGGCGCCGCCAGCGTCCTGGACAATGCAGCCACCAGTTTTCGGGTCACGGCCGCCGGCATGTGGGCAGGACCGACGACACCGAACCAGGGCTGGACCATGGCCGCGGGGTAGCCGACCTCCGCCATGGTCGGCACATCCGGGAACTGCGGCGAGCGGTTGGGCGCGGTAGTCGCCAGCACGCGCACCCTGCCGGCTTTCGACTCGTTCAATGCCAGGATCGCGGCCATGGTGGTCATCGACACCTGTCCGCTCGCAAGTTCCACGATCATCGGCGCCGAGCCCTTGTACGGAATCGGCACTGCGTCGATTTGCGCGGCCTGTTTGAACAACTCGAAGCTCAGGTGCGCCGTGGTCCCGATGCCCGGATGGCCGTAGTTGTATTTGCCGGGGTTCCTGTGCAACAGATCCACGAGCGAAGCGACATCGGTCACCGGCAACTTGCTGCTCACCACGAGAAAATTCGGCGAACTCGCCGCCAGGCCGATCAGCGTGAAATCCCGCAGCGGATCGTAGGGTAGCTTGCGGCCCAGGGCCGGATCGATCGCAAGCGACGGAACGGCGAACAGGAGGGTATAGCCGTCCGGTTGCGCCTGCGCGACGACGGAATTTCCGATGACCCCGTCGCCGCCGGCCCTGTTTTCCACAATGACAGTGCCGTTCAGCTCCTTGCCAAGCTGCTGGGCGATGACCCGCGCGAATACGTCGGTGACGCCGCCGGGAGCAAGAGGCACCACCAGCTTGACGGGGCGGTCCGGATACTCCGCGGCAGTCCCGGCCAGGGCAGGGACCGGCGCCACGCTGCACATCAGCACGCACAAACAGGAAGAAAGCAAATTGCGTATCGTCATGGGGTTGTCTCCTTCTGGGACGAATACCTTCAGCGCGCCGCCGTAGCCGCAACGATGCGGTTTTCGAGGCGGCCAAGGCCGATGACCTCGACTTCGATCCGGTCGCCCGGTTTCATGAACAAAGGCGGCTCGCGCTTGACGCCCACGCCCGCCGGCGTGCCCGTCACGATCACGTCACCGGGCATGAGCGTCATCACGGTGGAGATGTAGTTGACCAGCGTAGGGATGGAGAAGATGAGCTGGTCTGTGTTGCCGCGCTGCACTTCCTCGCCGTTAAGCCGGGTGACGAGTTCCAGGCGCTGGCCATCCTTTATCTCGTCGCGAGTCGCCATCCAGGGGCCGAATGCGCCGGTGCCATCGAAGTTCTTGCCGGCTCCCCATTGCGTGGTGTGGTATTGCCAATCCCGGATCGACGCATCGTTGTACGGGGCATAACCCGCGATATGAGACCAGGCATCTTCCTTCGATATCCGGCGACCGGATTTTCCGATGACCAGCGCGATCTCCCCTTCGAAATCGAGCTGGGTCGACTCCGGCGGAAGCGGAATATCGACACCATGCGCGGTCTGCGAAGTCGGCCAGCGTGGAAAGAGGGTCGGATACCTGGTTTCGGCGCGCTTGGCTTCGAGCCTGTGGGCTTCATAATTCAAGCCGATACAGACGATTTTTTGAGGATCGGGGATCACCGGCAGCAGATCGACTTCGTCCAGGCGCAATCGCATATTCCGATCGGCGGCCGAGAAATGCGTACGGATGCCTTCGACGCCAAACTGGCCCAACGCCTCGCGCAATGTCGGCGCGGCCTGCTTCAGGTCGACAATGCGGCCATCGGACTCGAGCACACCCCAGGCAGCCGCGCCGCGGTGGAGATAACTCAGGATCCTCATGATTGGACCTCGAAGGGAGCATGCCATCCGATGGAATCCAGCGTCGCGCCCGAGGGGGCGTATTCGCAGCCTACCCACCGGTCCCAGCCGAGCTGCTCCAGGGTTCGGAAAAAATAGTCCAGGTCCAGTTCGCCCACGCCGGGTTCATTGCGCCCTGGCGTGTTGCCGATCTGCACGTGGCCGACATACGAAATGACCTTGCGCAAGCGATCGGTCAAAGCACCTTCCTGCATCTGTACATGGAAGGTGTCGAAGCAAAGCTTCACGTTGGGCTTTTGCAGCTCGTCGATGATCGCCGTGCCTTCTTCCAGCCGCGAATAGAGATACGCGGGAAAACGCACATTGCACACGGGCTCTATGATGATGGTGATATCTTCGCGCGCCGCCAGGTCGGCGGCGTACGAGATATTTTCTTTGAAGGTTTCCATGCACTCGGCGCGATCGTGGTGCGATTCCAGATTTCCCGCCAGCACATGGACCATGGGTTTTCCAATGTCGACGGCGTATTCGATCGCCGTTACCACGCTTCGCCGGCATTCTTCTTTCTTTTCCGGGAGCGCCGCAATACCGCGCGAACCTCCTTCCCAATCGACCGGGGCGAGAATCTGCACCAAGGTGAGCCCCTCGTCCCGCAGCATCGCCCCGAGCTTCCGAACGGGGAATTCATAGGGAAAAGCGACTTCCACGCCGCGGAATCCCGCCCGGGCGGCCGCTGCGTATCGGTCCCACATCGGCAGTTCGGTGAACAACCAGCGTAGATTGGGGTCGAATCTCAGCATGTTCCAGTGTCTCCTTGTCCGCTGCTCTCGGTGGGCAACTCGTGGGAAGAGACTTTAAGGAACACGCTTTCCAGGCGCAATCGAGTAATACTCAGTGCAGCATTGAGCTTTACTGATCAATTGCATGCGCGGCAGCGGCGGCTTCGACTGGCTCCTGCCCGGCGTGGATCAGGCTTTGGTGGAAACGCCGAATCTTGCTTCGGCAAAGCCGCGAAAACGTTCCGCCGACGGAGAGCTTTCGCGCGTCCGCGGCCGCAGCAGGCATATCCTGCGTTCGATGGCAGGCTCGCACAATGCTCTCACCGCGAGTCCGTATGCGGCTGCCAGCGGCTCGGCGGCGGATGGCTGCACGGAGATGCCTTCGCCGGCTTCCACAAGCGCGAATACCGTGGTGATGAAATTGACATAGATCGCCGGCTCCAGGCACAGGCTCTCTGAATGGACAGCCAGGTTGGCCCGCAGGCTCGCCGCGTAATCCACCGGCAATGAGATGAAGGGATACCGGAGGACTTCTCCCCACGTCACCTTTTCCTGCGCCGCGAGGGGATGATCGACGGGACATATCAGCCGCAGCGGATCACGAAAGAGCTGGCTCTGAACGACTTCGTAGGGAACCGAGCGCTCTGGCGCGATCCCTATGTCCGCTTCGCCGCTCGCCACCCGCACCGCCACCTGCTCCGTGACGGCATCGGTCACATAAACCTGCACGCCCGGATAGAGTCTGCGATATTCGAGCGCGAGTCTCGGCACCAGAGTGGCGGCGTACGTGGGAGAACTCGCAATGCGGAGCACACCGCGCGCGCAGACCTGGTAGTCGCGGATGCCCTCGACCGCCCGCGCCAGATCATCCACGAGTTTCCGCGCCGACGGAAGAAAGTCGCGGCCCGCAGGTGCCAGGTTCACCTGACGCGTCGTCCGCTCGAACAGGCGGGCGCCGATGGCGGATTCGAGCTCCTTGATCGTCAGGCTCAACGCGGACGAGGTGACGTGCAACTGATGAGCGGCCGTCGTGAAGCTGCCGGTTTCGGCAACCGCGACGAAGGCACGAAGCTGCTTCAACGTTAGATTCATGAGGGATTCTTCACAGTGCTGCCACTATTTCGCGATTGTCTCCAGGCGTCCGGAACGCTAGATTCACACCCATTCGACTGCGTCGGCCATCTATGCCGTCGCTGATGGAAACCCAGGTTTCTTCATAGTAAGCGTCGCGCCGGCGAATCGTTTGCGACCAGAAGGAAGATCGATACGAATGAAGGTAAGGGTTAAGCGCAAGCAGCGTGAAGCAAAAGATATTATCAGCTTTGAACTTGCGAGTCTGGATGGGAGTAATCTGCCGTCGTTCACCGCAGGCTCGCACATCGACGTGCACGTTCCCGGCGGCGCTGTCCGGCAGTATTCACTCTGCGGCCGCGAGGAAACACTGCATTCATATCGAATCGCGGTGCTGCGCGAAGCTGCATCGCGCGGCGGCTCCATGGCGATGCACGATCAAGTGGCGGAGGGCGACGTTCTCGAAATCAGCGCGCCCAGGAACCATTTCCCTCTCGTTGAACTACGGCGCACATTGCTTTTCGCCGGAGGCATCGGAGTAACGCCCCTGCTGTGCATGGCCTATCGGCTCAGCTCCCTGGATGCGGATTTCGAGATGCACTACTGCACCCGGTCCACGGAGCGGACGGCATTCCAGGATGAAATCCTTCTTTCCCCGTTTGCGCATCGCGTCCACTTCCATTTCGACGAAGATGGCGCGGCGGGACGACTGGAACTCCCGCCCGTGCTCGCGAACGCCGCCGCGCAGGCGGAGATCTATGTCTGCGGTCCAGCCGGGTTCATCGAGCATGTCAAGTCCGGCGCAAGGAGCGCCGGAATCGAGGACGACCGGATTCATCTCGAGTATTTCGCGGCACCATCCCGGAATGCCGCGACATCCGGATTCTTCGAAGTCAGGATTGCCAGCACCGGCGACGTGTATGAGGTGCCGCCAGGCCGAAGTGTGGCGCAGGTCCTGAAAGACCATGGAATCGCCATCGAGACATCGTGCGAGCAAGGCATTTGCGGCGCCTGCGTGACGCGCGTGCTGGAAGGGAAGATAGACCACCGCGACCACTGGTTCACACAGGAAGAACAGGCGCGCAACGATCGATTCACGCCGTGTTGTTCCCGTGCACGAAGCCCATACCTGGTGCTGGACCTGTGACACACGACGAATGAGCGCAAACTCGCGCCCCGCCATGCCTTCGGCATCTTGGACGCGATCGGCCGCCGGTCCGCCGTCGAACTTCGCCCTTGGTCAAAACTCATCCATTGAGGAGACTGCCACATGGACAATAGTGCTCGGCGCAAATACCGTATCGCGGTTATCGCTGGCGACGGCATCGGCAAGGAAACCGCTCCCGAAGGACTGCGCGTACTCGACGCCGCGGCGCGCAAGTTCGGCATCGACTTGTACTTCGATCACTTCGATTTCTCCAGCTGGGACTACTACGAGAAACACGGCACTATGCTGCCCGACGACTGGAAGGATCGGATCGGCCGCCACGATGCGATCTTCTTCGGGGCGGTAGGCTGGCCCGGGAAAATCGCCGATCACGTGTCGCTGTGGGGCTCATTGCTGCTGTTCAGGCGCGAATTCGACCAGTACATCAACCTGCGGCCCGCCCGGCTCATGCCCGGCATCGTCGCGCCGGTGGTGCGCCGCGACGGTACACGGCGCGAGCCCGGCGAGATCGATATGTATATCGTGCGCGAAAACACCGAAGGCGAGTACTCGAGCATCGGCGGCCGCATGTACCACGGCACGCCGCGCGAGATCGTGGTCCAGGAGACCGTGATGTCGCGCCTGGGCGTCGACCGCGCACTCAGGTTCGCGTTCGAGTTGGCGCAATCGCGGCCGAAGAAGCACCTGACCAGCGCGACCAAGTCGAACGGCATCTCGATCACCATGCCTTACTGGGACGAGCGCGTGGCCGAAATGGCCAAAAGCTATCCCGGCGTGGCGCTCGACAAATTCCACATCGATATCCTCACCGCGCATTTCGTGCAGCGCCCCGATTTCTTCGACGTAGTGGTCGCGAGCAATCTTTTCGGCGACATTCTTTCCGACCTGGGCCCCGCGTGCACCGGCACCATCGGTATCGCCCCCAGCGCCAATCTCAATCCCGAACGCACCGCGCCGTCGCTATTCGAGCCGGTGCATGGGTCGGCGCCGGATATCGCGGGCAAGGGCATCGCCAATCCCATCGGCCAGATCTGGTGCGGGGCGATGATGCTGGAATTCCTCGGACACAAGGCCGCGCACGACGCCATTCTCTCGGCCATCGAGCAGGTGCTCGCTCCCCAAAGCGGGGCCCCGCGCACGCCGGACATCGGTGGGACGGCCGGCACCGCCGACGTCGGCCGCGCCATCGCATCGGCCATTTAGCCGGCGTGGTCGCCGCTCGGACCAAGAAGCATGCCTTCTGCCCGAGCCGGGCGTGCCGATCACCTGCCCTGAGACTACTCCAGGCAACAAAAAACCCCTAGATCATTGATTTCTAGGGGTTTTATAGACTGTATCGGACTACCTTGGACGATAAACTGCGGACAGAGGGTCATCCGAACAAACCCATAGAAGCCGCATCAATATTGATCAATCAGTGTCACGAAAAAACAATTACCAGCACTTTTACCAGCGTTCTGTCATAAGGAAGCGTATCCAACAGGCCCCCTTGACCCGAGACAAATTAGCAGGCCTACAGATTCTCTATAAACTCCAACACTATGTCCCGTTCGGTATAGCCATTCACGATATCCCACCCGGCAAAAACTGACCAAAAGAAATTAGAGACCTGCTTCACACCGTCGTAGTCTGCCCGCCATTTGCTCCCTTGCTTCAATACCTGGTAAAGGTGACGTGCAAACCTAAGCATGTCGGGGTCATCAACGTCGATGGTGGTAAGCGTGAATTCCAGTTCCACTCTGAAGATTTCCAACTGATCCAGCAGCCGCGCTAACCGCTCCGGCTCAGATTGCAGAGCATTTTCCGCGACGTTCCATCGGTCCATGCCTCCTGAAGCTCTGGTTTTAAAGTAGGCCCTAAAAGCATCGCGGTCTATCAGTTCATCTACCAGAGATGAGTCCAACCCTCCAGAGGCCCAAAGCAGTTGAAGGAGGCAGTCCCGCTTGAAATAGTCGTACTGACGCAGCAAATGGCGCTTAATCCTTAGTCGCTTCCGATGCCCTGGCACTGCAACGACCAGCACATAAAAGAATACGCTGACCAGCAGTCCAATCGATAGGTCAAAGGCGATCTGATTTCCGACGGGGAACGGACGAAGCGCCTTGCCAACCCACGTTCCAGCGATTCCCTCAATTACCGGGTCGGCGCTCGCCTTGAGCATCACCACAATTGATGCCAGGGAGATCATCCAAAGGCTCACGCCCAGCCAGTTTCGGCATAGCTTTCCAATGATTTTTTTCATGGGTGGTCACCAGGAAGTGCATCCGAATAGTACACATGCGCCACGCGAAGGTCAGTACCCGCTTGATCGTTCGCAACCTCACACCAAGTATTAACAGAACGAGTGGTAGAACTATCCCGTAGCTTCCGCCATCGAAATTCAAACTCACCAGAATTACGTCGCGCATTCCGCGCCTCCCAGATTCGTCATTGCATTGCAGTCTGCTGTCACGACCACGAGGTAAGCGCACCCCTGCACGGCCTAGCAACATTTTCGGAAATAGCTGCGCTGAATTCCTCTTGCGGGTTTTCCACGCGGTACAACTAAATGCTGCCGTCACGACCGAGCAGTAAGTACACCCTCACACATCGAGATTGTCTTGATATCCCCCCGGCCTTTCCTCTTGGGGGATTTCCACCTACCGTCGCGACCGCATGAAAATTCGGCGTTCCTGCGTCCATTCGCGTCACCTGCCAAAGCCCGCCCGCACCTCGAAGAGGCGCGCCAACGCCGGCGCCAGGGGGTGACGCAGGGTTGAATCACTTTCCACACATTTAGCGGGCAGGCGCGGAGGGGGTAAGACTGCGCGCGCCGGGACCAAGATCGAAATTTGCGCACTTTTTGAGCACCCTCACCCCGTCCATAGGGCCGGCTCGTGTTGAACCTGCTGCGGGCATGCATGGCGCTCGCCGCATCCGTCGAGCGGTCGAGCTGGCGGTATTATCCGAATATTTGTATTGACATCAATAATATTTGCCAATACAATTATTCGTATGGAACTTGAATTCGACCCAGCGAAAGACGCCGCCAACATCGCCAAGCACGGCATCAGCCTGGCCGATGCCATGCTGGTCTACAACGCCCCGAACAAGCTCACGCTGGAATCGGCGCGTAACGGCGAGGAACGCCTGATGGACGTGGCGATGGTGGAACTGGCCGGGGTCGTACTGGTGCTGGTCTATGTAATCCGAGGCAACACGGTGCGCGCTATCTCGCTGCGCCGCGCCTCGCAAATCGAGCGGAGGCTCTATGAAGAAGCTCAACACTGATTGGTCGAAGGTGCGCGCCGCCGACAAGGCAGGCGCTCCGGTGGCCCATGATCCTGAAACCGACCTCTACGACCCCAACGACGAGACGGCTGCGCGGGCCTTCTGGAAGGCTGCGAAGAAGACCGGGCCAGGCCGTCCCGCCGTTGAGGTAAAGCGCCCCACCCTCAACATGCGTGTTGATGCTGACGTGCTGGAACATCTACGCCAGTCCGGCAAGGGATGGCAAACGCGCGTAAACAAGGTGCTGCGCGAGGCTGTGGAAAAAGGCCGGCTGTAAACGGCGCGCCCCTACACCTCGCTCGCCAAGCCGCCGGCAGCTAGCGCGGCCGAAACCAGTTCCGGAGCGGCGGCCTGTTCGCCTGTTTGCACGACATAAGGCCGAAAGCGCACGACTTCCTGGCCAAGCCAATCATTCATTTCCAGGAACGTCGCCTGTAGCGGCTCCAACTCGTTGCGCGCAAACACCTGCGCGGCGGGCAGGATCGCGCCGAACCCTCCGGTATTGGTGGGTACCAGGCCCATCAGCTGCGGCGGCACGCGGTGCGCCGCCAGCAGATCGTCGCGGGTCGCGTTCTTGATGTTGAAGAAATCATCACGCGCAGCCACCTCACTGACCGGGAGGATTTGCAGGCCGTTCTGCTTGCCACCTGGCCGTGCGCAGAGCGCGCATGAAACTCGTAAGCGCCGCGCGGGCCGGCCGTGGACAGGCCTTCCCAGGCCAGCAGCACCGCGCGCGCGGCTTCGTTGAAGCCACGCAGGCGGCGGGCGGTCTCGGGCGCGCGCGACTCAACGCGATTGAGGATCGCCAGGATTTCTGGGGCCTGGACCTGGGCCATCGGCCGCGTGCCGATCCAGGGGAACACGTCTTTTTCCAGTTTCTCGATGATTGCCTCGACGTAGCCGGCGCTGCGTCCTGTGCGCAGCTTCGCCTCCCACAACTCGCGCGCCACGCCCTCGAAGTCGTGGCGGGCTTCTTCTGCCTGGGTGATCTTGGCCAGGCGCTTAGTGGCGGTGGGGTTCTCGCCCTGGGCCAGTTGCGCCCGCGCGGCTTGGTGCCGCTCGCGCGCCTCGCGCACGCTGACGGCAGGATAGACGCCCAGGGAGAGGGTCTGCTGTTTCCCGTGGTAGCGGTAGTTGAACTGCCAATACTTGGCACCATCGGGCCGCACGACCAGCACCAGGCCCCCACCGTCAGACAGCTTGCGCTGCTTGTCGGCCGCCGTGGCCTTGCGTATCTGGATGTCCGACAGTTTGGCCAGTGCGCCCATGTGTTGCCACTCCCCGTTGCTGGTAAAAAACGGCCACACGGCGGTGGCCAGCAGATTTACCAGCAAAATTACCAGCAAATGGGCCTTGTTGCACCTGTGAAATCAGGGGGATGGTGGGGCAATAAAAAACCCGCAGAGCCTTATTTTCTGCGGGTCTTGGTGCCCGATGTGGGCAATGTCGTGAAAAATTCTTGGCGGACAGAGGGGGATTCGAACCCCCGATACGCTTTTGACGTATACACGCTTTCCAGGCGTGCGCCTTCAACCACTCGGCCACCTGTCCTGATCCGGGAAAGCAGCCGGCGGCGCCGAGCGCGAAAAAGGAGCCGGCCGCCGGATGCGAATCCGCAATTCTAGCAGAACGGACTTGCGATCCGCACGGCGCCCTTCGGCTCCGACGCAGCGGCGCTAGGCCGCCTCCGTTCCCCAGCGATAGGTCGTCCTCTGCTGGATGAACAGGAAAATGCTCTCCATGATGAGGCCGATGATAATCACCAGCAGAATGCCCGCGAACCCGTCGGCCACGTTCATGAACAGGCGGCTGTTGTTGATGTACCAGCCTATCCCGCCCGAGCTGCCGGTGGCGCCGAACACCAGTTCCGCCGCGACCACGGTGCGCCAGCCGAATCCCCAGCCCACCCGCAGGCCGGCGATCAGCATGGGAAGGGCCGCGGGCAGCATGATCTGGGTCAGGGTGCCGATCGCGTTCAGTTCATAGTTTCTTCCCAGCCGCACGAGCGTCGGCGAGATGGTGGCGAAGCCCACGGTCAAGGCCGAGGCGATCGGCCAGACCATCGACATCACCACGACGAAGACCAGGGATTCGCGCGAAAAGCCGAACCACAGGATCGCCATGGGCAGCAGCGCGATGGAAGGCAGGGGCTGGAACATGCCCGTGATGACGGACAGGAAGTCCTTGGCCAGGCTGCTGGCCAGCGCCAGGCTGGTCAGGATCACCGCGAGCACCACGCTCAAGGCGAACGACTGGAGAATGACGGACAGCGTCTCCCACATGTATTGCCAGAGTTCCGGCTTCCCGCCGATTCCCAGGCCATGCAGCAGGCTGGCCACCACATCGCTGAAAGCGGGAAACAACATGGGGTTGACCTTCCCGTAGCGGACGACCAGCTCCCAGATCAGGAAAATCGCGCAAATGACGAACAGCTTCTGGAATCGCCGCAGGAACGCGTAAGCTCCCTGCCACGAGTCGGCGGGCAAGGCAGGCATGGTGGACTGGCGCATCAGGCTTCCTCCTTCAACAGTTCCCGCAGGTGCATGGCGAGATTCGCGGCATCGGGATCCTCCGACGACCGGTCGACGGCGGGATTGTCGACCACCGCCCGGACCCGTCCCGGTCCGCTGGTCATCACCATGACGCGGTGCCCCAGGAAGACGGCCTCGTTGACATCGTGGGTGACGAAGGCAATGGTCGTCGGCACTTCCTGTTGCGACCAGATGTTGTTCAGCTCCTGCTGCATCCGTTCCCGGTTGATGGCGTCCAGCGCGCCGAACGGCTCATCCATCAGCAGGATCTCCGGGGCCGCGGCGAACGAACGGGCGATGGCGCAACGCTGCTTCTGGCCCCCGGACAATGTGTTCGGATACTGGTCCGCCTGGCGCGACAGTCCGACAAGCTCCACCTGCCTGCGCGCGATCCGGTCGGCCTCCTGCGGGTCGAGCTTCGGCCAGCGCTTGCGGACGCCCCATTTCACGTTCTCCAGCACGGAGAACCACGGCAGCAGTTGCTGGAAGTCCTGGAACACCATGATGCGTTCCATGGAAGGCTTCGATACCGATGCGCCATTCACCTTGATCGATCCGCTGCTGATCGGCAGGAAGCCGCCCAGGGCCATGAGCAGGGTGGATTTCCCGCAGCCCGAAGGCCCCAGGATGACGAGCTTCTCGCCCCGGCGGACGGATATCGATACGTTCTCGACCGCGCGGATCTTCTGGCGCCGCCCCGGCCCCACGGAATAGTCTATGCAGACATCCTCGATTTCCACCACGTTGCCGGCCTGCGCGGAAGCGGCAGGCGAGGCGGGAACCGGCCTGGCCGCCGGATCCTTGGCGGTCCGGGGCTGCAGGGGCATGGGGCGGACGTTCATGAATGCGTCATGCGTGTTCACCATTCGCCTCCGGCCTGGTCGGGAAAGGCGTAGATATCGGACGCCGCCGCCGGCACCTTCCGGATGGCGCCGAGCTCGTGCAGGGACTTTCCATAGGCCTGCAGATTGGCGTCTTTCGTGAAGGTCTTGTAGACCGACGACTTGAGATACTTCTCGAAGTTCTCCGCGCTTTCCTTGCCGCCGGTGGACTTGCTCAGTTCGACGGCGGCCTTCCCGGGATTCGCATTCATCCAGTCCGCCACCTTCCTGAGGGCTTGCGCATAGCCCGCCGCCAACTCGGGATGGCCGGAAATGGTCTTCTGCAATGCGCATGCGCCGACCGGGTAGAAGGAGCCATAGATGTCATGGATGGACGTCAGCTTCTTCATGCCCTGCTCCTCCAGCCGCATCGCAAAATCCCCCGTCGCGAAGTGGCCGTCGAGCTGCCCGGCGATCAGCGCCTGCATGGCGTCCGGATGCGGCAGGTTGGCCCAGTTGCGGTCCAGGACATGGACGTCCTTGCCTGCCTGCTTCAGGTATTCCTGGATCGCGAAATACTGGGCGGTATTGGGCCCGGGCGACATCTTCTTCTGGGTATCGATGAAGTCCTCGACCTGGCCGGGACCGTCCGGACGGGCCATGAGATACCCGTCGAATCCGGAAGTGGTCTGCAGCCAGCGCCAGTCCACGCCCCGGTCCCAGGCCTGCAGGAAAGGTCCGGGCGTGCACGAGCCGAAGTCCAGGTTGCCGGAGAGCATCGCATCGCGCTGCTGCGAGGTGGTGAAGATGTTCTGCCATTGGATATCGGCATTGGGGAACATCTTCTCGACCACGCCGAGGTAGCGCGCCACGGGCATGGGCCCGTAGATCAGGCCGAAGCCATGGGCGAACTTGTAGGAGCCCTTGACGTCTTCATGGACCTCCACGCTCAGCCCTTCCGTGACCACGACCGTCTTGGCCACGCATGCCGATGCGAACATCGAAAGCAGAACGAGTTTCCCGGTTCCCAGTATTCTTTTTATGACGGATTGCGGCAGCTTTCTCATCTTTGTCTCCTTTGGTTGTCCTGACGTCAGGCTCTCGAGATCACCAGATTCTCCAATGTCCGGAAAAATTCCTGCTCGCCGCCGCGATGCGACAGCCCCTTGATCGCGCCGAGCAGCGACCGCGCCTGTTCACGCGGCACGAACGGGGCCGTGGCCGCCAGGAATTTCTCGTCATACTGCGAGGCGGCGAGCGGATTGCCCGGCGAACCCAGGTTGTGGCGGATGTACGATTCCAGCTTCTTCCCGGACTGCGTCGTCACCACGACCCTGGCCGGGAATGCCTCGGGAAACTCGGGCAGGTCCTCCACCTCGTAAGTCACCCGGGACGCGACTCTCCCGATCGCGGGATCCCGCAGCTTGGCCGGCGCGAAACTCTCGAGGGTCAGCCGGTCGTCCAGCAAGGCGCGGCCGATGCAGTAAGGCGCGGAGAACCGGGCTTCATAGGAGCTGGCGACGGCGGCCTTGGCCGCGACCGGCTCGAATATCAGGTTCACGTACCAGTCCGGCACATGGCAGCGGATATCCGCGATGTCGTCGATGCCCATGCCCTCGCCCCGCAGCCGCGCCTTGATATCCAGCACGGCCTGCACCAGCGGATGCACGCACAGGCAGGCGGGATAAGGCTTGGGTCCCATCAATTCCACCTCCCAGGTCTTCGGCCTGAATCGCAGCGCGCTGCCCGGGTCGATCGATAGGCGGGTAAAGGACCTGAATACGCCGAACCGGCCCTCGAATATCGTGGCAGGCCCGGTGAATCCTTCCGCGGCCAGTTGCGCGGCCCGGATACCCGCCTGCGCCGACCAGCCCGCGTGCATCTGCTTGACGTCCGAACCATCCGCCAGGTATTCCATGAGGCCGGACGCCATGCTGCCGGCGATGCCGAAGGCATGCACGGCCTGCCGCCGATCCAGGCCCAGCAGGCGCGCCGCGATGGCGGTCGCGGCAAACGCGCCCAGCACGGAGGTCGCCTGGAATCCGTTGTTCTGGAAGGGACCGGGCGCCAGGCGGCCGAGCCGGCCCGCGACCTCGTAGCCGACGACGGCCGCGGACAGGATCCGCCGCGCGGACAGCCGCAGGCCCTGCCCTATCGCCACGGCCACGGGGACGACCATGCAACTGGAGTGCATGATCGCGGCGGTATGGGTGTCGTCGAAATCCAGCGCATGGGAAAGCATGCCGTTGGCGAATGCCGCGTCCGTCATCGAAGCGCCCCGCCCCGAACCCCAGACGGACGAAGGCCCTTCCGGCGATTTGACCGCGATGGCGGCCGCGGCCGTGCCCACACCCATCCCGGCCGCCGCCAGCGCCACCCCGATCGTGTCGACGAAGCAGAGAACCGTACGCTCCAGCACGGCATCGGGAATCGCACTGTCTTCCAGGAGCACGAAGTCATCCACCAGGAATTGCGCGATCGTTCTCCGGTCTTCCCGTCCGGCTGCGGATTTTCGGGGCTCTGCCAAGGTATCCATGATGCGTCGTCTCCGTGATTTGGGCGGGCCGCGGCGGAGCCGCTAGGGCCGGACCCCGTAGCGGGGCTTCGGCCCCAGCGTGGCGCCCATGCCTATGCGGGCGGCCTCCAGGATCCGGTGCAGATAGGCCCTGGTCTCGTGCGGTTCGATGATTTCCTCGATGGCGAACGCTTCCGCCATTTTGTAGGGCGAGCTCAGCAGCCTGAGCTCGGCCTCGATAGCCTGCTCCCTGGCCTTGGGATCGTCCGAGGATTCGATCTCCCTGCGGAAGGCCGCATAGACGCCGCCTTCCACGGGCAGGTTGCCGATCTCGGCGCTCGGCCAGCCGATCTTGAAATTGAGGCCGGCCTTGTCGCACGCTCCCATGCCCGCCATGCCATAGCATTTGCGGACCACCAGGGTCACGATGGGCACGGTCGCCTGCATGGCCACATAGACCGCCCGCATGCCGTCGCGCAGGGTGCCGGCCCCTTCCGCGCCGGGCCCCACCAGGAAGCCGGGCAGGTCCACCAGGAAAACGAGCGGGATATGGAAGGTGTCGCACAACTCCACGAAGTGCGTCTGCTTGCGGGCGGCCCGCGCGTCCATGGCGCCGCCATAGACCATGGGATTGTTGGCGACCACGCCCACCGGCTTGCCGCCCAACCGGGCCAGGCAGGTGAATACGCCGCGTCCGAAGATAGGCTGTATCTCGAACAGGGAATCCCTGTCGAAAATGCCGGCCATGATCCGCTTCATGTCGTAGGGCTTGCGCCTGTCCTTGGGAACGATCCCGGCGAGATCCCTGTCCGCCCGGTCGATGGGGTCGGTCGCGGGCAGATTGGGCGGCAGGCTCCAGACATTGGTGGGCATATAGCTCAGGAAGCGCCGGATCAGGGCCAGGCATTCGCGCTCGGTCGCGACCACGTTGTCGATCGTGCCGGCGGTGTCGGAGGCGATCCCGGCGCCGCCGAGCTCCTCGCGCGACAGCTTCAATCCCAGCGAACGCTCCACCACAGGCGGTCCGGCGGCAAAGACCTGGCTGGTGCCCTTCACCATGACGGACCAGTGCGACAACACCGCCCGCCCCGCGGGACCGCCGGCGGCGACGCCCATGACCGCGCTGACCACCGGCACCTTCGCCATCAGCTCCACGGACCGCTCGAAGCCGTCCACCCCGGGAAACACCGCGTGCCCGCGCTTGCGGATCGACGCGACGCTGCCCCCGGCCCCGTCGACCAGGTTGACCAGGGGTATGCAGTACTTGGCGGCCATGTCCTCGACGAAACCGCCCTGGCCGCCCTTGCGGCGATCGCCTCGCCAACTCGTCCCGCCCCGGATCGTGAAATCCTCGCCGCCGACCGCGACCGGCCTGCCATCGATTTCGCCCAGTCCCATGACATAAGGCGCCGGCGTGACGTGCGCCACGCCGCCGTCCCGATAGCTCCCTTCCCCGGTCAGGCGGCCGATTTCCTGGAAGGAACGCGCATCCAGCAGGCCATCGATGCGTTCGCGCACGGTCAGCGAACCGCGCCCGTGGTGCTTCGCGATCGCCTCCGGGCCGCCCTGCTCGCCGGCCCACTGCCGGCGCAGATTCAACTCCGTCGCCTCTGACTGCCAAGCCGTCATGGGAGCTCCTTCAACCGGCGATGGAAGCCACGGCCTGGCCTTCGGAGACGGAGGCCCCCTGCTCGACCAGCAACGCCTGGACCGTGCCGGATGTCTCGGCAAGGACCGGGATCTCCATCTTCATGGATTCCAGGACCAGGATTTCGTCGCCCGCCTCGACCTTGTCGCCGGGACCGACCCGTATTTCCCATACCGTGCCGGCGATTTCGGACACGACCTGATGTACAGCCATTTGCTTGTCTCCTTTTCCTTTCCGCGCCTGCCGGCGTCGCTAGTAGCTGGTTGGCCAGTTCCTGAGTTCATGCAGGCCTATGCCGCCGTTTCTCCCGGTGCGGTGCACGTCCAGCATCCGGATCAGATAATCCCGGGTGTCCTGGGGACGGATCACGCTCTGGGCGGCGAAGACCCGCGCCATCTCCCACACGCTGTTGTCCCTTTCCATATCGGCCAGGGCCTGTTCGTACCCGTCGTCGCCGGGCTTCAATCCATACGCGATATTGGCGGCGAACTGGGGGGTCATGAAACTGATCTCCGCCGTCGGCCATGCGGCCACTTCGTCGGAGTTGCGTCCTCCGCCCATGTTCAGGAACGCCTGCCCGTAAGTCTTCCGGACGATGACGGAAATCTTCGGGACGCTGACCAGTTGCAGCGCGTTCATGAAATTGACGATCTTGCCCGGCGCCTTCCTGCGCTCGGCCTCCGCGCCGATGACGAATCCGGGGGTGTCCACCAGGGACACGACGGGGATATTGAAGGAATCGCACAGCACCAGGAAACTCTGGATCTTGTCGCAGGCGTCCACGTCGAGCACGCCGCCCTTATGGATCGGGTTGTTGGCGTAGATGCCGACGGTCCGGCCGTCCAGGCGCGCCAGCGCGGTCACCGCCACCTTGCCGAACCGCTCCTTCAATTCGAAGAAGGAGTCCTTGTCGACGATGGTCTTGATGACCTTCTTCATGTCGTAGACCCGCGAGCGTTCCGCCGGCACCAGGTCCAGGATGTTCCGCATGCCATCGCCCGAGCCGGACGGCACCGCGCGGACCGGCGGCGCTTCGTCGCTATGGCTGGGCAGATAGCCCAGGAACCGCTTGACCTCTTCGATCGCTTCCTGGTCGGTGTCCACGGCCTTGTCGATCAGGCCGGTCATTTCGGTGTGGACCCGCCAGCCGCCCAGTTCCTGCGGGTCGATCTTCTCGTTGGTGGCCATTTCTATGAGCCGCGGGCTGGATACGGCCATTACCGCCCCTTTCCGGATGACGCTGAAATCCGAGCAGCACGTGTACAGGAACGAAGACCCGTAGCATTGGCCCAGCACCGCGGCCGCCCATGGGGTTTCGCGCCTGCGCTGGTACTGGGCGGGGTCGTTGCCCAGGCCCAGGCCCATGCCCCGGGCCCCCATGGTGTCGGGCAGGCGCGCGCCGGAGGACTCGCCCAGGAAGATCATCGGCATGCCGCGCGCCGAGGCGTTGCGCTTCATGTGCGCGATCTTCTTCACGTTCGTGAGACTGCTCGATGCGCCCATCACGGTGAAGTCGTTCGACACGACCGCGCACCACCGTCCGTCGACCTTGCCGTATCCCGTGACTTTTCCGTCGGCGGGGGTCTTGCCGGCCGCCTCGGCGGAGAAGGCCGAGGTCGCGAACCGGCCGGCCTCCACGAAGGTGTCCGCATCGAACAGCGCGTCGATACGGGTGCGGGCATTCAACACGCCCTGCAGTTCGCGTTCCCTGAGCTTTTTCTCGCCCCCCATGGCCAGGGCCTGAGCCTCTTTTTGCGCATACAGCGCATCCAGGCGGCTGCCAGGGGCCAGGGCCTCGTCGGCCCGTCGCATTGCCTGCACGGTGCTCACGGCTGGGCCTCCATCTGCGCATGGCGTGGCGATGCCGCCCCGCAATAGACCACCTTGTCGCGCGAAAGGCCGTCGATCTGGTCCCGCGTCAGGCCGAGCAGGCCCGACAGCACCGCCTCGGTATCCTCGCCGACGGAGCGCCCGGGGAATACGAGCTTGCCGGGGGTCGCGGACAGCTTCGGCACCACGCCGGGCACCGTTACCTCGCCCAGGCCGGGGTCGTGCAGCTTCACGAGCATCTCCCGGGCCTGGAAATGCGGGTCCTTGAAGATATCGGCGATGTCGTAGATGCGCACGGCGGGCACGGCATTCCGTTCCAGCAGCGCTTCCAGTTCGGCGGCATCGTGCGTGGCGGTCCATGCGCCGATCAGCTTGTCGAGCTCCGCCTCGTTTTCCGCGCGCGCCTGCTGGTTCCCGTACGACACGCCGCCGATGAGGTCGGCGCGGCCCATGGCCTGCGCAAGACGGTTGAACACGGAATCGCCCATTGCCGTGATGTGCACGTAATGGCCGTCCTTGCTCGGGTATAGGTTGTTGGGCGCGCTGTCGGGCAGCCGGGACCCCACGCGGGTCGGCACGATGCCGAGCTTCGAGTACGCGGGAACGTGCGGTTCGATCAGGCTGAAGGCGGCTTCGTAGAGCGCGCTGTCGACTTCCTGCCCCTTGCCGGTAAGGTCCCGCACCCGCAGGGCCATCATCGCGCCGAACGCGCCGTACAGGCCGGTGACTTCATCGACGACGGACGCCGCGATGCGGCTCGGAGGCCGGTCGGGTTCCCCCGTCAGGTGGCGCAGGCCGCTGATCGCGTCGCCGATGGCGCCGTAGCCGGCGCGCTCGCGGTAAGGGCCGGTCTGGCCGAATCCGCTGATATGGACCATGACCAGGCCCGGGTTCGCCGCCGAAAGATCGCCATAACCCAGGCCCCACTTCTCGAGCGTGCCGGGCCGGAAGTTCTCGACCACGATGTCGCAGCTCCGGCTGATGTCCTTGACCAGGGCACGCCCCGCGTCCGTGCGCAGGTTGATGGAGATGAGCTTCTTGTTCCGGAAGATGCTGGCGGCATAGAGCGAACGCCCTTCCACCCGCTTGCTCATGTTGCGCACGGCGTCGCCCGTGTCGACCTCGACCTTGATGACCTCGGCGCCGAAGTCGGCCAGCAGCCGGCCGCAGAACGGCCCCGCCACGCTGGACCCAAGTTCGAGGACCCGCACGCCCTGCAGCGGCCCGGAAGATTCCGTCATGGCATAGTCTCCAAGAATTGTGATTTATTTTGTGTTTTTTTTATCCTATTCTGTAGATCTTTTTTTTGTCAATATGAATGGAGTATTTTTTGTGTTTTTTATTTCTACAAGAAAATGTATACTTTTCTGTATGCTTTTTCCCTTTACCCCGGGCATGCGCAGGATCCACTGCGGCGCAGCCAGTCCCTGCCGCCGGCAGTTCCATGCGGACGCGCTGCCGCGGCGCCAATGAAGACCACTATGCCGAAAGGACCGGAAGCGCTTTTGTTTACAATCTTGTGTGCCAAACGACCCTAATCCTGGATGCACACCCATGAAAGCCGAACGAGAATCCGCTTCCAAGACCGGCAGGAAAAAGCACGCAGTCCCCGTGCTGGACGTGCTGCGCGAACGCATCGCGTCGCACCAGATACCTCCCGGCACGAAACTGGTGGAAGAGCGGCTGGCCGTCGAGTTCGGCATCACCCGCGCCCGCATGCGGGAAGTCTTTTCCGCGCTCGAGGCGGTCGGCCTGGTCATGCGGATTCCGAACCGGGGGACCATCGTCTGCAAGCTCGAACTGAGCCAGGTGTTCGAGATCTACGACGTGCGGGAAGCGCTGGAAGGCATGTGCGCGCGCCTGGCGGCGAAGAACGTGCCTCCGGAGTCATGGCAGGACATGGTCGACCTGTACACGCCGGGCGGCATCATGGAGCAGTACGTCAGGGACAGGAACATCGAGCCGTTCTTCGAGGAATACAACCGCCTGCGGCATCGCATGATCGAAGCGGCCAACAATCCCGTGCTGGCCAGCATGCTCGACGGCATTCTCGAGAAGAGCAAGGTCATCATGCGACGGGTCATGATCCTGCCGGGACGCGCCGAGCAAGGGCTGCTCGAGCACCGCGCGATCGTGAACGCGCTGCGGGAGGGCAATGCGGAACGGGCCGAACAACTGCGGCGCGAAAACATCCGCAGCGCGGTCGAACATCTGAAACGCTATCAAACCTGGGTACTGTAGCCATCCATGGACGATTCCCCGCCTACCGGCCCGCTGGCCGGCACCAGGATCCTCGATCTCACCCGCCTGCTGCCCGGCCCCTTGTGCGCCCAGTATTTCGCGGACCTGGGCGCGGACGTCATCAAGATCGAGGACACCCAGGCCGGCGACTACGCCCGCCCCGCCCTGCGGGAACTCGTGAACCGCGGCAAGCGGGGAATCCGCCTCAACCTGAAGGCGGAGGAAGGCAAGGAAGTCTTTCTCGCCCTGGCGCGGCAGGCGGATGTCGTCATCGAAAGCTTCCGGCCGGGCACCATGCAGCGCCTGGGCGCGGGCTACGACGTCCTCCATCCGCTCAACCCCCGCCTGGTCTATTGCGCCATATCGGGCTACGGGCAAACGGGGCCGCGCCGGTTCGACGCCGGCCATGACATCAATTTCCTTGCCTTGAGCGGCATCCTGGAACAGACCGGCAGCGAAGCATCGCCGGCCCTGCCCGGCTTTCTCATCGGCGACCTGGCGGGCGGGGCGCTGAGCGCCGCCGCCGGCATCCTGGCCGCATTGCTGGACGCCCGGCGTACCGGCCAAGGCCGGTTCGTCGACGTGTCCATGGCCGACAGCCTGGTGTCGCAATCCGTGCTGCCGGTCGCGGCCCTGAACGAACACGCTCCTCTTCCGTCCCGCGGCATGGGGACACACACCGGGGGCAACGCGCACTACAACACATACCGGACGCGCGACGGCCGATACCTCGCGGTGGGCGCGCAGGAAAAGAAATTCTGGGATGCCTTCTGCGACGCCGTGGGCTGCCCGGATCTGAAGGACCATCACGACCATGCCGTCAGGCCGGGGGATCCCGTGAAGCAGGCCGTCGCCTCCGCGATCGAAATGCGAACGCTCGCGGAATGGATGGAAGTGTTCCGCGGTATCGATTGTTGCGTGTCGCCGGTGCTGGACATCGGCGAAGCGACGAGGGACGAACACTTCCGCGCACGGGAAGTCGTGTGCGAACACGACGGAGCCCTGCGCCTGGGATTGCCCTTCAAGCTGTCGGGCCTGTCGGTCGATTATGGCCGCGCCAGTCCCCGCAAGGGCCAGCACACCGAAAAGGTGCTGCGGGAATTGGGATACGGCGAAACGGAAATACGGCGGTTGCGCGAAGCCGACGCGATCTGACTGCGCCGCGCCGGCCGCAAGCCGCTCCCGCGGCGGGGCAGGCGCTCCCGGTTCAGGTCCCTGCCGGGAGCCCCGCGGCCGCCTCGTCCATGAAACGGGCCAATTGCACATCCAGCCGGGTGACGCCGCCGGCATCGTGGGTCGCCAAGGTCGCTTCCACGCGGTTGTAGACGTTGAACCACTCCGGATGGTGATCCATTTTCTCCGCCATCAGCGCCACGCGCCCCATGAATCCGAAGGCGACATTGAAGTTCGCGAACACGAAGGTCTTCCGGATGGCGTCGCGCCCCTGGACTGCCGCCCAGCCCGGCAGGGCGGCCAGGGCCTCTTCGATTTCCACTTTCGTCGCGTCGCGCATGGCGGTCTCCACGCAAGGACAGACTTCCAGTATAGGCCGCCGGCCTCAGCCCGTGACCGCGATATTGCTGCCCGCCCCCAGCATGCGCTCGACGTAGCGGGCGATGGTGTCGATTTCCAGGTTGACCCGGCTGCCCGCCTGCAGGTGCTTGAGCGTGGTGACCGACAGGGTATGGGGAATCAGGTTGATGGCGATCTCGCAGCCGTCGGTATCGTCGTCCACCCGGTTGACCGTCAGGCTCACGCCGTTGACGGTCACCGATCCCTTGTAGGCCAGGTAGCGCGCGAGCTGGCGCGGCGCCCTGATGACGAGCTCGTACGATTCGCCCACCGGCGCGAAGCGCGCGACTTCGCCGACGCCGTCGACATGGCCGGACACCAGGTGGCCGCCGATGGAATCGCCCATGCGCAGGGATTTTTCCAGGTTGACCTCGCCTTCCGCGTCCAGCCCCGTGGTCAGGTTCAGGCTTTCACGGGAGATGTCGACCTCGAAACGCCGGCCCGCCAGGCCCACCACGGTCATGCACGCGCCCTGCACGGCGATCGAATCGCCCGGCTTGACGTCGCTCAAGTCCAGTTCGCCGGCGTCGATCTGCAGGTGCAGCCCGTCCGACGCGGCATGGGTTCCCAGGGATTCGATGCGGACGATGCGGCCCACGGCGGCGACGATGCCTGTAAACATGAGGATGCTCCTGCCTGATACTTGCCAGCGCCATGATACGCGATGCGCCCGGCCCGACCGGCCCCGCGCGGCCTAGACCGCTTTCGCCAGCGCCTGCCAGCGAGCCGCCACCCGCGCGCGCAGGCGCGCGTCGGCGCCCACCCGCAGCAATTCGGTGAATTCGAAGCGCCGGGCGTGGTCCAGGTGCTCCAGCATCGGCAGCCGCACCATGCTCGCCGCGTCGCCCAGAAGAATGGGCGCCAGGTAGACGATCAGTTCGTCCACGCAATCGGCCGACAGCAGGGCCCCGCTCAGTCCCGCTCCCGCTTCGACATGGACCTCGTTGATGTCGTGCTCGCCCAGCCAGCGCATCATCCCGGGCAGGTCGACGCGGCCGTCCGCTCCCGGCAACTCGATCACGCGGGCGTTGCGGTCGGCCAGGCGGGCCGCCTTTTCGGGTTCGGACCGGCAGGTGAAGATGATGACCTCGGATCCGTCGAACAGGCGGGCCCGCTCGGGAATCTCGAAACGGGCGTCGACCACCGCCTTGCGGGGCGCGCGCGGCGTGCTCACGTGCCGCACGTTGAGCCGGGGATCGTCGGCCAGCACCGTGCCCATGCCCGTCAGGACCAGGCAACTGCGCGCGCGCCAGCGGTGCCCGTCGGCCCGCGCGGACTCGCTGGTGATCCATTGCGACGCCCCGTTGTGCAGGGCCCCGCGGCCGTCGAGCGACGCCGCCAGCTTGAGCCAGACCCAGGGCGTGCCGCGGCTCATGCGGGCCACGAAACCGGCGTTGATCTCCAGCGCCTCTTCGGCGCAGACGCCGCGGGTCACCGCGATCCCGGCCTGCTCCAGTATCCGGAATCCGCGTCCGCCCACCAGCGGATTGGGATCGCCCATGGCGGCCACGACCCGCGCCGGCCGGGCGGCCGCCAGCGCGTCGGCGCAAGGCGGCGTGCGGCCATGGTGGCTGCAGGGCTCCAGGGTGACGTAGAAGGTGGCGCCGGCGGGATCGTGCCCGCGGCCGGCCGCGTCGCGCAGGGCCATGACTTCGGCGTGCGGGCCGCCGGGCGGCTGCGTCGCGCCCTCGCCCAGCACCTGGCCGTCGCGCACGATGACACAACCCACGCGGGGATTGGGCGCGGTGGCGTAGAGCGCCTGGCGCGCCAGCACCAGCGCGCGGCGCATCCAGCGTTCGTCTTCGGGCAGGCAGGCGGCGTTCACGCCGCTATTGTATTCGGGGACAAGACGCTATTTGCCGAGCTTGCGCGGCAGCAGCGGCCCCTGCATCTCGCGGATGGCCTCGACGAATTCGCCGATATCCTCGAAGCTCTTGTAGACGGAGGCAAAGCGGACGTACGCCACCTTGTCCAGCTTCTTGAGCTCGGCCATGACCAGCTCGCCCAGTTGCTGGGACGGGATCTCGCGCTGGCCGCTGGTGAGCAGGGTTTCCTCGATGCCGGCCACCGCCTCGTCGACCGCGTCGGTGCTGACGGGGCGCTTGCGCAGGGCCAGCGCCAGGCTGGCGCGCAGCTTGGCGCCGTCGTATTCGCTGCGGCTGCCGTTGCGCTTGACCACGGTGGGCATGGCAAGCTCGACCCGCTCGTAGGTCGTGAAGCGCTTGCCACAGGAGGAACAGCGGCGCCGGCGACGAATGGTGTCGCCTTCTTCGGAAGCCCGGGAGTCGATTACCTGGGTATCCGCATGGCCGCAAAACGGACATTTCATGGTTTACCCCTTCGGCATTCCGCATGCCGGGCGGACCGGCGCGTGCAAGCCGCGCCGGGGCGCTTGCCCGTCAACGATAGACGGGCAGGCGCTGGGTCAGTTCGTTCACGCGCGTCCGCACCGCCGCGATGTTGGCCTCGTCGCCGGGGTTGTCCAGCACATCGGCGATCAGGTTGGCAGTGAGCTCGGCTTCCGCTTCCTTGAAGCCGCGCGTGGTCATGGCCGGCGTGCCCAGCCGCACGCCGCTCGTCACGAAGGGCTTTTCCGGGTCGTTGGGGATGGCGTTCTTGTTGACGGTGATATGCGCCTGGCCCAGCACGGCCTCGGCCTGCTTGCCGGTGATGCCCTTGGGCCGCAGGTCGACCAGCATGACATGGCTTTCGGTCCGGCCCGAGACGATGCGCAGCCCGCGCTTGACCAGGGTATCGGCCAGCACCTTGGCGTTCTTGACCACCTGCTGGGCATAGCCCTTGAACTCGGGGGACAGCGCTTCCTGGAAGGCCACGGCCTTGGCGGCGATCACGTGCATCAGGGGACCGCCCTGGATGCCCGGGAAGATCGCGGAGTTGACCGCCTTTTCGAATTCGGCCTTCATCATGATGACGCCGCCGCGCGGGCCGCGCAGCGATTTGTGCGTGGTCGAGGTGACGAAGTCGGCATGCGGCGTGGGATTCGGATACGCGCCGCCGGCCACCAGGCCGGCGTAGTGGGCGATGTCGACCATGAGCAGCGCGCCGTTGTCGTGCGCGATGCGCGCCATGCGCTCGAAATCGATGTGCAGCGAATAGGCCGACGCGCCGGCCACGATCAGCTTGGGCTTGTGCTCGCGCGCCAGTTGCTCGACCTTGGCGTAGTCCAGGACTTCGTTGGCGTCCAGCCCGTAGGGCAGGAAGTTGTAGAGCTTGCCCGAGGCATTGACGGAAGCGCCGTGGGTCAGGTGGCCGCCTTCGGCCAGGCTCATGCCCAGCACCGTGTCGCCCGGCTTGAGCACCGCCATGTAGACGCCCTGGTTGGCCTGCGAACCCGAATTGGGCTGCACGTTGGCGGCTTCGGCGCCGAACAGTTGCTTGAGCCGGTCGATCGCCAGCTGCTCCACCACGTCGACGTATTCGCAGCCGCCGTAGTAGCGCTTGCCCGGATAGCCCTCGGCATACTTGTTGGTCAACTGCGTGCCCTGCGCCTGCATGACGGCGGGGCTGGCGTAGTTTTCCGAAGCGATCAGCTCGATGTGCTGTTCCTGGCGGACGTTTTCCTGCTGGATGGCGGCCCAGACATCGGGGTCCACCTGGGCGATGCTGCGGGTACGGTCGAACATGGGGAATCCTGAAACGAAGGCGGTAAGGAAAGTGTGCTAGTTTACCCGCTCCGCGCCCTCCGGCCGCCCGTCCGGCCGCGCCGTGCGGCCAAAAGCGGCGCCAGCGCCACACCCCGGCGCCCGACGGCGAAAATCGCTCATCGGGACTTGAATTTCGTTCATGGAAAGCCGGTCCGGGGCGATTTGCCGGCTGCGCGGATTGCACGCCGGCCCGCCACCGGGCCGGCGTCGATTGCCGTTCAGGCCGAGGTGGCGCCGATCTGGGTCGGGGCCAGGCCGGGGTTCAGCGTATAGGTGCCCGTCAACGATGCCTGGGCCAGCACGTGGCCTTCGATCGCGCGCCGCACGTCCGTGCCGGTGAAGCGGCCGTCGAGCTCCAGCCTGGGAAGATCCAGCGCGTACAGCGTGAACACGTAGCGGTGCAGCAGCGCGTCGTTCCACGGCGGGCAGGGGCCGTCGTAGCCGTAGTAGTCGCCGTTCATGTCGCGATCGGAAGCGAACCAGGCGGTGTAGTCGTTGATACCCTGGCGCGCTTCCATGGGAGCCAGCGGCCCGCCCTTGCCGCGCGGCGTGATGCCGTTGGAAAACGCGCCTTCCTCGATCTCGCGCGTTTCCGGCGGCAGGTCGATCAGCACCCAGTGGAAGAATTCGATCCGCGGCAGGCTCTTGGAGATCTCCCGCCCTTCCTGGTTGACATCATCGGGCTTGCTCGGCACGTCCGGATCGTGGCAGAGCAGGGCGAAGGAACGGGTGCCTTCCGGCACTTCGTCCCAGGCCAGTTGTGGATTGCAGTTGTCGGCCAGCGCCACGTGGGATTGGGGCTCGATCCTGCAGAAGGCATAGCGTTCGGGGATCGCCTCGTTATCGGAAAACGACAAGCTCGAGAGTTTCATGACGTGCTCCTCGTGAATACGCAAAAGGCCGATATTCGTGAATGATCCATCTAATCCGTCAAGGTAACACGGGCAAACTTCCGTTTGCCTACCTGCAGGACGTAAGTCCCGGCTGACAATTGCAACGATTTGTCCGCCACCCGATCGCCGTCGACGCGCACGCCGCCCTGCTCCACATTGCGCTGGGCTTCCGCCCCGGAGGCGGCCAGGCCGGCTTCGCGCAGCACCTTCAGGATGCCCAGCGGCGCGCGGCCCAGCCCGACTTCCGGCATGTCGTCCGGAATGGCGCCGTCGCGAAAGCGCGCCTCGAACGCCGCCAGCGCTTCGCGCCCCGCCGCCTGGCCGTGGAAACGCCCCACGATCTCCTGGGCCAGCATGACCTTGGCGTCGCGCGGATTCCGGCCGGCGTCGATTTCCTTCCGGAGCGCGGCGATCTCGTCCAGCGAACGGAAGGACAGCAGCTCGAAATACCGCCACATCAGCGTATCCGAGATCGACATCAGCTTGCCGAACATGGATACGGCCGGCTCGGAGATGCCGATGTAGTTGCCCTTGGACTTGGACATTTTCTCGACGCCGTCCGTGCCTTCCAGGAGCGGCATGGTCAGGATGCACTGCGGCGCCTGGCCGTATTCCTTCTGCAGCTCGCGCCCGACCAGCAGGTTGAACTTCTGGTCGGTGCCGCCCAGCTCCAGGTCGGACTTCAGGGCCACCGAGTCGTAGCCCTGCATGAGCGGGTACAGGAATTCGTGCACCGAAATGGGCACCCCGGCGCGAAAACGCTTGGTGAAGTCGTCGCGCTCCATCATGCGCGCCACCGTATAGCGCGAGGCCAGCTGGATCATGCCGCGCGCCCCCAAGGGCTCCGACCATTCGGAGTTGTAGCGGATCTCGGTGCGCGCCGGGTCCAGCACCATGCTGGCCTGGGCGTAATAGGTCTTGGCGTTCGCCTCGATCTGCTCGCGGGTCAGGGGAGGCCGGGTGGCGTTGCGCCCGCTGGGGTCGCCGATCATGGACGTGAAGTCGCCGATCAGGAAGATCACCGTATGCCCCAGATCCTGGAGCTGGCGCATCTTGTTGAGCACCACGGTATGCCCCAGATGGATGTCCGGCGCCGTCGGGTCCAGCCCCAGCTTGATCCGCAGCGGCATGCCGCTGGCCTGGCTATTGGCCAGTTTCTGTGCGAACTCGGATTCGACCAGCAGTTCGTCGCAGCCGCGCTTGGCGATGCGCAGGGCGGCTTCGACTTCGGGGGTGAGGGAGGCTGGAGGCGGCTGCATATGACAAAAAGAAGGAAAAAATTGGCCAGGAGACGTTAAAAGATGTTAAAAATGTCGAAAATTCTAGCCCATTGGACTAGGATGCCGGGCTAAGTTCGACGCCGGCGCCGCCTTGGGCGGCTGCGTTGCAATTCCATACATTAAAGCGCCAAAGTTGTGGCGTACCCGCGCCAACGCGGCATGCGGCGCCCTGCGGACCTGCACGGGCACGGCGCACGAATACGGCAAGCAAGAGGTTTTCGGTACGATGAATCGCGGCATCCACGGTCAGTCACCCATCGTCGACAACTCCCGGTTCGACTCCGCGAATCCCCCGCCCTCCTCCGCTTCCCGCGGCACCCGCATCATACGCCGTGCGCTGATCGCCGCCGCCGTCGGCATGTTCGGCGCGGCCGCCGCGCTGGGCATGGTACAGCCCGCCGATCATACCGCCCTGCCCCCCGCCCGCCAGGTCAGCGACCATCTGACGCTGCCCAGCGATTCGGTCCGCATCGGCAGCCTCGGCAGCGACCCCTATGTCAACGAAACCCGCATCCGGCCGGGCGACACGCTGGCGGCCATCCTGGCCCGGCTGGAGGTCGACGCACCCGGCCTGCAGGCCTTCCTGACCCACGACCCCTCGGCGCGCAGCATCTACAAGCTCTATCCCGGCCGCTCGGTCCAGGCCGCCAGCGACGCCAGCGGCAAGCTGCTCTGGCTGCGCTACGTGCACACCCCCGGCAACGACTCGGACGGTACGGTCGTCACCAGGCTGCTGCAGGTCGAGCCCAAGGACAACGGCTTCGTCGCCCAGGAACTGACGCAGGACACGGAAAGCCAGGTGCGGGTCGCGGTAGGCACCATCCGCAGTTCGCTGTTCGGCGCGACCGACGCCGCCGACATCCCCGATGCGGTCACGCTGCAGATGGCCGACATCCTGGGCAGCAAGATCGACTTCCTGCGCGACCTGCGCCGGGGCGACCAGTTCCGCGTCGTCTACGAGGTCCACACGCACGACGGCCGCTACGCCGGCGCCGGGCGCGTGCTGGCGCTGGAGTTCATCAACCGCGGCAAGACCTACAACGCCGTCTGGTTCAATGCCGGCAGCGGTTCCGGCACCTATTACGACTTCGACGGCAGCAGCCTGCGCGGCGCCTTCCTGCGCAACGCCATCAAGTTCAGCCGCATCAGCTCCACCTTCGGCATGCGCATGCATCCCATCCACAAGAAATGGGTGGGGCACAAGGGCGTCGACTACGCTGCGCCCAGCGGCACGCCCATCCACGCCACGGCCGACGGCACGGTGGCGTTCGCGGGCGTGCAGAACGGCTACGGCAACGTGGTGATCCTGCAGCACTACGGCAAGTATTCGACCGTGTACGCCCACCAGAGCCGCATCGCGCCCGGCATCAAGAAGGGCGCCAAGGTTTCGCAGGGCGCCGTCATCGGCTACGTCGGCATGACAGGCTGGGCGACCGGCCCCCACCTGCACTACGAATTCCGCGTCGCCAACACGCCGGTCGACCCGCTGTCGGTCGACCTCCCCGTGGCCCAGCCGCTGGACAAGAAAGAAGCCCGCGCATTCGCCCAGGCGGTCCAGCCCTACAAAGAACAGATCCAGTTGCTGGCCAAGTTCCAGCAATCCATGCCCGATACGCTGGCCACCGTCGCCAAGCGCTGACGGCATGCGCCGCGACCGGTCCAGCCAGCTTCCATGCCCCGCTCCGGCCGCCTGTATATCGGGATCATGTCCGGCACCAGCATGGACGGGGTCGACGCCGTCCTGGCCGACCTGGAACCGGGTCGCCCGCCCCAGGTCCTGGCCGATGCCAGCCTGCCGCTGCCCGGCGCGCTGCGCGCCGAATTGCTGGCGCTGAATTCGGCCGGCGACAACGAGCTGGACCGCGCCGCGCGCGCGGCGCGGGAACTGGTCGGCGTCTACGCGCAGGCGGTCGCCGGGCTGCTGTACCGCAGCGAAATCGATACCGGGACCATCGCGGCCATCGGCGCGCATGGGCAAACCGTGCGGCACCGCCCCGACCTCGGCTATACCTGGCAACTGAACGCCCCCGCCCTGCTGGCCGAACTCACCGGCGTGCCGGTGGTCGCGGATTTCCGCAGCCGCGACGTGGCCGCCGGAGGCCAGGGCGCGCCGCTGGTGCCGGCCTTCCACGATGCCGTCTTCGCCGACGGACGGCCGCGGGCGGTGCTCAACCTCGGCGGCATCGCCAACGTGACGCTGCTGCGCCCCGGCCACGAACCCTCCGGGTTCGACACCGGGCCGGCCAACGTCCTGCTCGACCTGTGGTGCGAGCGCCATACCGGGCGGGGCTACGACGAAAACGGGCAATGGGCCGCCCAGGGCCGGCTCCGGCCGCAGTTGCTGGAATACCTGATCGACAGCGAACCCTGGTTCGCCTTGCCGCCGCCCAAATCGACCGGGCGCGACCGCTTCCATGCCGATTGGCTGCAGCAACGGCTCGACGACTATCCGGGCGACGCTCTCGACCCCGCCGACGTGCAGGCCACGCTGCAGATGCTGACCGCGCGCACCGTGGCGCAGGCGGTGGCCGCGCATGCGCCCGACGCCCAGGACGTGCTGGTATGCGGCGGCGGCGCGTGCAATGCGGGCCTGATGCGGGACCTGGCGCACTGCCTGCAGCGTCCCGTCCGGCCCACCGACAGGCAGGGCGTGCCGGCTCGCCACGTCGAGGCGCTCGCCTTCGCCTGGCTGGCGCGGGCCCATGTGCACGGGATTGCGGCCGGCTTGCCCGCGGTCACCGGCGCGCGCGGCCGGCGCGTGCTGGGCGCGTACTACCCCGCCTAGGCCATCGCTTCGGCAAATGAAAGCGGCGCGCCCGAAAGCGCGCCGCTGCTTGGCCACGAGCCGGCGCCGCGGCGCCGGGCCGGGTTCAGACCGAGAACGAGGAGCCGCAGCCGCAGGTCGTGCTCGCGTTGGGATTGCGAATGACGAACTGCGCTCCTTCGAGGTCTTCCTTGTAGTCGATCTCGGCGCCGACCAGGTACTGGAAGCTCATGGGATCGACCAGCAACTGGACGCCGTTCTTGTCGAGCGTGGTGTCGTCTTCCGCGACGTCTTCGTCGAACGTGAAGCCGTACTGGAAGCCGGAACAGCCGCCCCCCTGCACGAACACGCGCAGCTTGAGATTGGGGTTGCCTTCTTCTTCGAGGAGCTGCTTGACCTTGTCGGCAGCGGAATCGGTGAAGACGAGCGGCGTGGGGGGCGCCTGCAGATCGACGGTTTCGGTGATGGCGTTCATGTATGGACTCCTGGCGGCCCTGGGGGAAATCCGCCGCAAAACGGGCAGCGCTCGGCTGCGTATGAATACACTATAACGCAGGCGGCACGCCCCTCAAAATCGTATTCCGGGGGGCGCCGGGAACTGCGGTTCCTGACTGCCATCAGACCGCGCCGGCGCGCTAGAGTTCAAGCTGGACCGTTCGCGTGGCGCGCACGGCATCGGCCTCCAGCACCCGCAGCGTGACCGATTCGGGGACAAATCCCGGCGGCACCGCCAGCACGCCGTCGCTGCGCTGGTACTGGTCGAACCGCAGCGCCAGCAGCCCCTTGCCGGTGGCGGTCGACGGCGCCGCGCTGCCGTCCGCCCGCACCTGCATGGGCACCAGCTCCACGGTGACCGTACGGCCGCGCTGAATGCCGGTCGCCATGAACTGGAGGCTCCCGTCGAAGGCGGCGCCGTTGCCGCCGTTGTTGCGCATCAGGAGCACCCGATAGCGCAGGCCGGCGCCATGGCGCTGGATGTCCAGGGCCCGGATGTCGAGCGAACCCTGGGGGCCGGGCGGCAGCAATTGCTCGTAGAACGCCAGCTGGTCGCGCACGCGCCCCAGTTCGGACTGCGCATTGCGCAACTGCTGTTCCAATTCCGTGCGGGCGGCGCGCTCGACCGCAAGCTCGCCGTCGGCCGTATCCAGCTGCGAGCGCAGAAAGCGCTTTTCGGCGTTGAGCTGGCTCAAGGCGGCCGCCTGTTCGCCGGCCTGTTGGGCTTGCGCCGCCACGTCTTGCGCCAGCCGCGCATGCATGCCGTAGCGGTAGCCCGCCACCCCGCCCAGGGCCAGCGCGAGCAGCGCCAGAACCAGGAGCCAACGCTCGCGCACCAGCCAGCGGCCCAGGCGCCGCAGCGGCCCCGGGGTGGACGGATCGTGGGTCTCGCGATCCATGGCGATCTCAGTGGAAGGCAGCGGGACGAACCATGGACCCCGTCAGGGGAGGATCGCGACGTGTTCCAGGCCGGCGGTTTCCGGCAGCCCGAACATGAGGTTCATGTTCTGCACCGCCTGTCCCGACGCGCCCTTGACCAGGTTGTCCTGGACCACCAGCACGATCAGTTGGTCGCCGCCCGCGGGCCGCTGGACGGCAATGCGCAAGACATTGGAGGCGCGCACCGAGCGCGTTTCCGGCAGGCTGCCGGCCGGCATGACGTCCACGAAGGGATCGTCGGCATAGCGCCGCTCGAACAAGGCCTGGAAGTCGGTGTCGCGGGCCTGCGGCAGGATGCGCGCGTACAGCGTGGAGAACATGCCGCGGATCATGGGCACCAGGTGCGGCACGAAAGTCAGCCCCACCGGCGCGCCGGCCAGCCGCTCGAGCTGGGCCAGGATTTCCGGGTGATGGCGATGGCCCGCCACGCCGTAGGCCTTGAAGTTGTCGCCGGCTTCCGAGAACAGCGTGCCGACTTCGGCCTTGCGGCCGGCGCCGCTCACGCCGGACTTGCAGTCGGCGATGATGTATTGCGTGTCGACCAGGGCCCGGCCTTTTTCGATGAGCGGCGCCAGGCCCAGCAGGACAGTGGTGGGATAGCAGCCGGGATTGCCGATCACCTTGGCCCGGGAGATGGCGGCGCGATCGAGCTCGACCAGCCCGTAGACCGAGTCCTGCAGGATGTCGGGGCAGGCATGCGGGACCTTGTACCAGCGCTCGAAGGTCGGCACGTCTTTCAGGCGGAAGTCGGCCGCGAGATCGATGATGCGCACGCCCGCCGCCAGCAGTTCGCGGGCCTGGCTCATGGCCACGCCGTGGGGCGTGGCGAAGAACACCACGTCGCAATCCGACAGGGGGGCTTTTTCGGGGGTGGAGAACGCCAGGCCTACCCGTCCGCGCAGGTTGGGAAACATGTCGGCGACCGGCAGGCCGTCTTCGGAGCGCGAGGTGATGGCGGCGAGTTCGACGTGGGGATGCTGCGACAGCAGCCGCAGCAATTCGACCCCCGTGTAGCCGGTGCCGCCGACGATGCCGGCCTTGATGCGGGTGTTCGATGCCTGGGCCATGATGTTTTCCTGGGGAGATGGGACGATTGTATCGCCCGCCGTGCGCGACCGCGCCCGCCGTGCGACCGGATTGCGATACCGTCCCCTTAAAGCAAAAAGGCCGCTTGCGCGGCCTTTTTGGCAAGGGACATCAGCGCTTGCTGAACTGCTTGCGCCGGCGCGCCTTGTGCAGACCGACCTTCTTGCGTTCGACTTCCCGCGCATCGCGGGTCACGAGTCCGGCTTGCGACAGCGCGGGCTTGAGCGACGCGTCGTAATCGATCAGCGCACGGGTGATGCCGTGGCGCACCGCGCCGGCCTGGCCGCTTTCGCCGCCGCCATGCACGTTGACGTGGAAATCGAACGACTCGAGATGGCCGGTCAGCTCCAGCGGCTGGCGCACGACCATGCGGCCGGTTTCGCGAGCGAAGAATTCGTCGACGGGCTTGCCGTTGACGATGATCTTGCCCGTACCCTTCTTGAGGAACACCCGCGCCACAGAGGTCTTGCGACGGCCGGTTCCGTAGTTCCAGTTACCGATCATGGCGTTTCCTTAGAAATCCAGCGGCTTGGGCTGCTGGGCGGTGTGCGGATGCTCGGCACCGGCATACACCTTGAGTTTCTTGATCATGGCGTAGCCCAGGGGTCCCTTGGGCAGCATGCCCTTGACCGCCTTCTGGATGGCCCGGCCCGGAAAACGCTGCTGCATTTTCTCGAAGTTGGTTTCGCGGATACCGCCCGGATACGTGGAGTGGCGGAAGTACTTCTTGTCCTGCGACTTGTTTCCGGTAACGACGATATCGGCCGCGTTGACGATGACGATGTAATCGCCGGTGTCGACGTGGGGCGTGAACTCGGGCTTGTGCTTGCCGCGCAGACGGCGTGCGACTTCGCTGGCCACACGTCCCAGGACTTTGCCCTTGGCGTCAATCACGTACCAGTCACGCTTGACTTCATGCGGCTTGGCCACAAAGGTCTTCATGATGGTTCCTAGAGAAAAAATGGACCGTCCGGACGATTCCGGGCGGCGCTTCCGGCCCTTTTATTTGGGGCGAACGGGTCCGTTCGGATCCCGGGCCCGCGAAAACGGCCGGATTCCCCTTTGCCGGCGGCAAGAATCGCCGCGTCTTGTGCCTGCCGCCAGGGCGTTATCGGATTCGCCCGTGCAACCCGGCCAAGCAAAGGAAAGCCGTAGATTCTACCACGGCAGCAGAAATAATCAAGAAATACGGGGACTTGCAGTCGCGAGGGGGCCAGGGCGCGGCATCCCGGGCCCGACGATCACGTGTTGCGCTGGAGCGCGCCCCCCAGGTACTCGTCGTAGCTGTTCTCGGCCATCCGGAACCAGGGCACCACGGCGTCGCGGTAGCCCATATAGTTGTCGTACACGGCCTTGAACTTGGGGTCCTTGCCCGCGAACTCGGCATAGACCTTGTTCGCGGCGTCCCAGGCGGCGTCCATGACCGAACGCGGAAAGGCGCGCAACTGCGTGCCGGCGCCGATCAGGCGGCGCAGCGCGGCGGCGTTCAGCGCGTCGTAGCGGGCCGTCATGCTCACGTGCGCGGCGCGGCTGGCGGCTTCGATGGTGGACTGGTAGCTCTTGGGCAGGTTTGCCCACGCCGCGCTGTTCACATAGAGCGACACCTGCGGGCCGCCCTCCCACCAGCCGGGGTAATAATAGTATTTGGCGACCTTGTTGAAGCCCAGCTTTTCGTCGTCGTACGGGCCGACGTACTCCACGGCGTCCAGCGTGCCCTTCTTGAGCGAGGGATAGATGTCGGCCGGGCCCAGTTGCTGCGGCACCACGCCCAACCGCGACAGCACCTCGCCGGCGAACCCCGCGGTGCGCATGGTCATGCCCCTGAGGTCCGCCGTGCCCCTGATTTCCTTGCGATACCAGCCGCCCATCTGCGCGCCGGTGTTGCCCATGGGGAAATTCACCAATTTGTAGGGCTGGAATATCTCGCGCGTGAGCTTCATGCCGTCGCCCTCGAACATCCAGGCGTTCATCTGTCGCGCGTTCAGGCCGAAAGGCACGGTCGCGTCGAAACACAGGATGGGGTTCTTGCTGTAGTAATAGTGCGAGACGGTATGGCCCAGTTCGATCGTATTGTCCGATACGGCATCCAGCACGTGCAGGGCCGGGATGATCTCGCCGGCCGGGAAATGGCGGATGGAGACCTTGCCGTTGGTGGCTTCGGTCACGTATCTGCAGAACAGTTCGCCGGTGCCGAACAGGGTATCCAGCGTGCGGGTGAAGCTCGACGCCATGCGCCAGTCCAGGGTGGGAGCGTCCTGCGCGAACGCCGGCGCGGCCACTGCCGCGCTGCCGGCGGCGACGACACCCAGCCCGGCATTTTTCAGGAACGAACGACGTTGCATCGAGGATCTCCTCCGAGGGAAAACCTGGGAGCTGGCCCGCGGCGGGCGGCGCTGGAGATATTACACCTTGTTAACGCCTCGCTTATTATGTCGTTACACTCCCGCCACCGCCATCTGTTCGATCAGGATGGAGCCGGTGCGCTTGGTGCCGCGGGCGATGGTGTCCGCTCCCACGGCCACGATCTGCCGGAACATTTCGGCCAGGTTGCCCGCGATCGTGATTTCCTGCACGGCATGGCGGATTTCGCCGTTCTCGACCCAGTAGCCGAACGCCCCGCGGGAATAATCGCCCGTTACGTAATTGACACCCTGTCCGATCAGTTCCGTCACCAATAATCCCGTCCCCATTTTCCTGAGCAGGGCCGCGAAGTCGTCTCCCGGATCGGTCAGCCGCGACCGCAGGGTCAGGTTATGGGACCCGCCGGCATTGCCGGTGGTGGCCATGCCCAGCTTGCGGGCGGTATAGGTCGACAGGAAATAGCCTTGCAGCTCGCCGGCTTGCACCACGCCGCGGGCTTGCGTGCGCACCCCTTCGTCGTCGAACGGGGCGCTGCCGAGGCCGCCGGCCAGGTGCGGGTCTTCGTCGATATCGATGTGGTCCGGAAAGATCGGCTTGCCCAGCGCGTCGAGCAGGAAACTGGCCTTGCGGTACAGGGCGCCGCCGTTGGCGGCCTGGGTAAGCGCGCCCAGCAGGCCCAGCGCCAGCGGCGCCTCGAACAGCACGGGAAAGCGGCCGGTGCGCACGCGGCGCGCCGACAGGCGCGACAGCGCCCGCTCGGCCGCATAGCGGCCCACCGCTTCGGGATCGGCCAGCAACGCCGGATCCCGCTCGCTGGTGTACCAGTAGTCGCGCTGCATGTGCGCGCCGCGCCCGGCAATGGGCGCCACCGACAGGCTGTGGCGCGAATAGGGATAGCCGCCGATGAACCCGCGCGTATTGCCCAGCACGAAGTGGCCTTCGTAGGCGCCCACCGTCGCGCCATCGGTGTTGGCGATGCGCGGATCGACGGCGCGCGCCGCCTGCTCGGCCCGCAGCGCCAGTTCGGCCGCCTGCTCCGTGGCGATCGGCCAGGGACGATGCAGGTCCAGGTCGGGATAGTCGAACGCCAGCGTGCCGGCCTCCGGCAGGCCGGCGGCCGGATCCTCGGCGGTATAGCGGGCGATATGCCAGGCCGCCTCGACGGTTTCCCTGAGGGCGGCGCCGGAGAAATCCGACGTCGAGGCCGAGCCGCGCCGCTGGCCCGCGTACACCGTGACGTCCAGCGAACGGTCGCGGGTCTGCTCGACGGTTTCGACGTCGTCCTTGCGCACGGTGACCGACAGGCCCTGGCTTTCGGAGACCTCCGCCGCGGCGTCGCTGGCGCCCAGGGTCCGCGCGTGCGCCAGCGCCTGTTCGACCAGCTCGCGGAAACGCGCCTGGTTCTCGGCGATCGGAAGGGAAGAAGAGGAATCCATCATTGCAGTCCAATACGGTTAGACAGGTATCATAGCCAAGTCCGCATCCCGCCTCGACCCATGAATTCCGATTTTCCCGCGCCCGACGACGACTCGTCCGGCGACCACCACGATCGCCCCAGCAAATCCCAGGTCAAGCGCGATATGCACGCCCTGCTGGACCTGGGCAAGGAACTGACCGAACTCAGTCCCGAGCGACTGCGCCAGTTGCCGCTGGCCGAAAAGCTCCACGACGCCGTACGGGAGGCGCAGCGCATCACCAGCCGCGAAGGCCGGCGGCGCCAGATCCATTACGTGGGCAAGCTGATGCGCGACGCGCCGGCCGATCTCATCCGCGCCCAACTGGACGAATGGCGCAACGGCTCGCGCGCGCTCACCGCGCACATGCATCAGCTCGAAGCCCTGCGCGACGCGCTGATCGCTGACGACGAACCGCTGACCGCGCTGCTCGGGCAGCATCCGCAGGCCGATATCCAGCGCCTGCGCGCGCTGATCCGCGCCGCGCGCAAGGAAGCCCTTCACAACCGGAACCCGGCGCCCGGCCAGGATCCCCAACGCAAGCACTACCGAGCCCTGTTCCAGGAACTCAAAGCGCTGCACGATACCGACACTTCCATCCCATGAGTACCGCCCCCGACCTGCTCGACGGCATCGAGATCCAGACCGCGCCCGATCCCACCCACGCCGTCATATGGCTGCACGGCCTGGGCGCCGACGGCAACGACTTCGCGCCCATCGTCCCCGAACTCGGGCTGCGGGACGCGCCGGCCATCCGCTTCGTGTTTCCGCATGCCGCCGTCATGCCCGTGACGATCAACGGCGGCATGGCGATGCGCGCCTGGTACGACATCGTCGGCACCGACCTGATCCGGCGCGAGGACGAAGCCGGCATCCGCCGTTCCGAGGCCGCCGTGCGTGCGCTGATCGCCCGCGAGAACGCCCGCGGCATTCCCGCCTCGCGCATCGTGCTCGCGGGATTCTCGCAAGGCTGCGCCATGACATTGCACACCGGCTTGCGCTATCCCGAGCGGCTGGCGGGCCTGATCGGGCTGTCGGGCTATCTGCCGCTGGCGGGCTCCCTGGACGCCGAGCGCGCGCCGGCCAATGCCGACACGCCCATTCTGCTGGCGCATGGGCTCTACGATCCGGTGGTCGTGCTGCCGCGCGCCCAGGCCACGCTGGCGCAACTGCAGGCGGCCGGCCATGCGGTGGAATGGCACACCTATCCCATGCCGCATTCGGTCTGCCCGCCCGAGATCCAGGAAATCGGCGCATTCCTGCGCCGGGTGCTGGTCCCCTGACACGGACGCCCGCGGCCGCTGCCGGCATCCCGATAAAATGACGGGATCGCGGCAAGCCGCTTGCGACTCATGCCGCCGCGGCCGCGCGCCGCCGCTCCGACTCCATCGACTACCCGCGCCATGTCCACCACACCCGCCAGTCCCGTCCGCACCCGCTTCGCGCCCTCGCCCACCGGCTTCCTGCACCTGGGCGGCGCCCGCACCGCGCTGTTCGCGTGGGCTTTCGCGCGCCACTACCAGGGCACGTTCATCCTGCGGGTGGAAGACACCGATCTCGAACGCTCCACGCCCGCGGCCGTACAGGCCATCCTGGACGGCATGGACTGGCTCGGACTGCGGCCCGACGAAGGCCCGTTCTACCAGATGCAGCGCATGGACCGGTACCGCGAAGTCATCGCCGGCATGGTGGCGGCGGGCACGGCCTACCATTGCTACAGCAGCCCCGAGGAAGTCGAGGCGATGCGCGAGGCGGCGCGGGCCAAGGGGCTGAAGCCGCGCTACGACGGCACCTGGCGCCCGGAACCAGGCAAGACGCTGCCGCCGATACCCGCCGGCCGCAAGCCAGTGGTGCGCTTCCGCAGCCCGCCGGACGGCGCCACGGGCTGGAACGACATGGTCAAGGGCCCGATCAGCTTCGACAACTCGGAACTGGACGACCTGGTCATCGCGCGCCCGGACGGCACGCCCACCTACAACTTCTGCGTGGTGGTCGACGACTGGGACATGCGCATCACCCACGTGCTGCGCGGCGACGACCATGTCAACAACACGCCGCGCCAGATCAATATCCTGCGTGCGCTGGGCGCGCCGGTGCCCGAATACGGCCATGTGCCCATGATCCTCGGCCCCGACGGCGAAAAGCTGTCCAAGCGGCACGGCGCGGTCAGCGTCATGGAATACGATCGCGACGGCTATCTTCCCGAGGCCATGGTCAACTACTTGGCGCGCCTGGGCTGGAGCCACGGCGACGACGAGCTTTTCACGCGCGATCAACTGGTCGAATGGTTCGATCCGCGCCACCTGTCCAAGTCGGCCGCGCAGTGGGATCCCAAGAAGCTGAACTGGGTCAACTCCCATTACATCAAGCAGGCGCCCGACGCCCGGCTCGCCGAATGGATCGCGCCGCGCATCGAGGCGCGCGGCGGCCGGCCCGGCGCCGCCGACCTGGCCGCGGTGGCCGCCCTGCTCAAGGACCGGGCCGAAACGCTGGAACAGCTCGCCGACGGCGCCATGCTGTTCTGCGGCGACTACCGGCCGGCGCCACCCGGGCTGGCCGCGCAGCACCTGACCGATGCCGCGCGCGAGACGCTGCGCGATTTCGCCGGCCGGGCCCAGGGCGTGGAATGGACCCGCGAAAGCCTCGCTGCCCTGATCAAGGCGGTGCTGGCCGATCGCGGCCTGAAAATGCCGCAACTGGCCATCCCGTTGCGGGTGGCCGTCACCGGCCAGGCGCAGACGCCGGCCATCGACGCGGTGCTGGCGCTGCTGGGCAGGCAGGCCGTGCTGGAGCGCCTGGCGGGCATCTGACCGGGCAAGGCCGGCGTTGCCCGGACGCCCCGGCCCTAGGGCAGGCGGTAGCCCGGGCGCATCTTCTTGAGAGTCGTGCTTTTCGCGCCCGGCTTGTTCTCGCGGTACACCAGCCGTGCCGCGTCGACTTTCTCCACGCGATAGGCATTGCGGTAGATCGGGTCGGAGCCGTCGACCACGTCGCCGTTCGAGCGCGTGATGCGGGTGGAATAGGTGCCGTCCGCGTACTGCCAGCATCCCGATTCGCGCAGTTCCGAGCGGATGGCGCGGCCGGCCTTGACGCGGCGCTGCAACGTAAAGCTGCCATCCTGGGCGACCGTCATCAGGGTCTGCAATTCGCCCCGCACGCCCGACTGCTGGCTGCTGCCGTACCAGGCGCCGACCAGCGGACTGCCGGCCGGCGCGAGTTCGCAGGCCGCGGGGACCGAGGGTCCGGCGGGACGCGGCGCGGGCGCGGGGCTCGGCGCCGGAGCGGGGCGAGAGACGCAGCCGGCCAATGCGACGGCTGCCATGATGCCCGCGCAGCGGGCGGCGTAACAACGGATCATATGGGCCTCGGATGGAAATCGGATCGCGCTGGGTGCGGCCCCGCGCGATCGGCAAATCTATCCGTTCGCCAGGCAGGCGGCAATGATGCGAACGGATGACTTCGGCATTTCCGCCACAGGGGACCAGGGCACCTTCCCACCTTGCCCGCATGACGCCATGCCAGCGGCAAAAAACTGCATCAAAGCGTTACTCGAAAGCGCCTTCGTGCGGCGGCGAAACCGCGATGCAAGCGAGCACTTCGCGCCAGGCCGCGCCATTGCTTGATGCGGCTTGCGAAAAGCCTCGACGCGGACGCCGGCGCCGCCGGAATCCTTAGCACGAATTCCGTTCCTTGCCACTTGCCGGTCCTGACTCCAGTCACTAGAATTAGTACCCAGCGAGGGGCTCAACAACTAGATATTGTGGTCGGCACAGGCCGCCGCGGACGGCTCGGAACGTGGGTTCGACCCTCGTGCCCGGGCCGCCGGTCTCTCTCTTTACACCCACTAGGCACGCCGCTTGCGGCGTGCCTGTCTTACGCACAGGAGCCACCATGCAGACTTCGATCGCCTCTGTGACCCGGCCTGAAGCCGCGCCGCCTTTCTCCCAACCCAACGATGCCGCTGCCTCCGGCCAATCGCAATGGTCGAATTACCACATCATCCGGCGCAACGGCGCCGTCGTCGGCTTCGAGCCTAGCAAGATCGCGATCGCCATGACCAAGGCGTTCCTGGCCGTCAACGGCGGCCAGGGCGCGGCTTCGGCTCGCGTGCGCGAGCTGGTCGAGAACCTTGCCGCCCAGGCCGTCCAGGCCCTGGTGCGCAACCGCCCCAACGGCGGCACCTTCCATATAGAAGACGTCCAGGACCAGGTCGAACTGGCGCTGATGCGTTCGGGCGAGCACGATGTGGCGCGCGCCTACGTGCTCTATCGCGAAAAGCGGGCCCAGGAACGCGCGCGCTCCGGCCAGGAGCAGCCCGCCGCCGGCGAGCAGAGCACCCTGAACGTGACCGACAACGGGCAGAAGCGTCCGCTGGACCTGGCGCGCCTGCGCGCCACGCTCGAAGCCGCCGGCGAAGGGCTGGCCGAGTACATCGATACCGAAGCCATCCTGAAAGAAACCGTCAAGAATCTCTACGACGGCATCCCGGTCGACGAAGTCTACAAGTCCGCCATCCTGTCGGCCCGCGCCCTGGTCGAGAAGGATCCCGCCTACAGCCAGGTGACCGCCCGGCTGCTGCTGCACACCATCCGCAAGGAGGTCCTGGGCCAGGAAGTGGCGCAGGCAGACATGGGCGAGCACTACGCCGAATATTTCCCCCGCTTCATCAAGCTGGGCATCGAAGGCCAGTTGCTGGATCCCAAGCTGGCGCAATTCGACCTGCAACGCCTGGGCCAGGCCCTGGACGCCCGCCGCGACCTGCAATTCGACTACCTGGGCCTGCAGACGCTGTACGACCGCTATTTCCTGCACGTGCGGGGCCAGCGCATCGAGCTGCCGCAGGTGTTCTTCATGCGCGTGGCCATGGGCCTGTCGCTGGAAGAGATCGACCGCGAAGCCCGGGCCATCGAGTTCTACGAAATCCTCTCGTCGTTCGACTTCATGAGCTCGACGCCGACGCTCTTCAATGCGGGCACCCTGCATTCGCAGTTGTCGTCCTGCTACCTGACCACGGTTTCCGACGACCTCGAGGGCATCTACGAAGCCATCAAGGAAAACGCCCTGCTGGCCAAGTACGCCGGCGGCCTGGGCAACGACTGGACGCCGGTGCGCGCGCTGCGCAGCCACATCAAGGGCACCAACGGCGAAAGCCAGGGGGTGGTGCCTTTCCTCAAGGTGGTCAACGACACCGCGGTGGCGGTCAACCAGGGCGGCAAGCGCAAGGGCGCGGTCTGCACGTACCTCGAAACCTGGCACCTGGACATCGAGGAATTCCTGGAACTGCGCAAGAATACGGGCGACGAGCGCCGGCGCACGCACGACATGAACACCGCCAACTGGATTCCGGACCTGTTCATGAAGCGGGTCATGGAAAGCGGCGAATGGACCCTGTTCTCGCCCTCCGATTGCCCGGACCTGCACGACAAGTTCGGCCGCGAGTTCGAGCAGGCCTACCTGGGCTACGAAGACAAGGTCGCCCGCGGCGAGCTCAAGCTGTTCAAGAAAATGCCCGCCCTCACCCTGTGGCGCAAGATGCTCTCCATGCTGTTCGAGACCGGCCACCCCTGGATCACGTTCAAGGACCCTTGCAATATCCGCTCGCCGCAACAGCACGTGGGCGTGGTCCACAGCTCCAACCTGTGCACCGAGATCACGCTGAACACCAACGAATCGGAAATCGCGGTCTGCAACCTCGGGTCGGTCAACCTGGTCGCCCACATGAAGCCCACCGCGGCCGGCGGCTACGAGCTCGACCACGCCAAGCTCAAGCGCACGGTCTCGGTGGCCATGCGCATGCTCGACAACGTGATCGACATCAACTATTACGCCGTGCGCAAGGCGCGCAACTCCAACCTGCGCCATCGTCCGGTCGGCATGGGCATCATGGGCTTCCAGGACTGCCTGCATCTGATGCGCGTGCCCTACGCATCGGAAGCCGCCGTCGAATTCGCCGATCGCTCCATGGAAGCCGTGTGCTATCAGGCATATTGGGCCTCGAGCGAACTGGCGGCCGAACGCGGCCGCTACGCGTCGTTCGACGGCTCGCTATGGGATCGCGGCATCCTGCCGCAAGACACGCTGGGCCTGCTGCGCGAAGCGCGCGGAGGCCACGTCGAAGTCGATGAATCGAGCTCGCTGGATTGGGATGCGTTGCGCGCACGCATCAAACAGCATGGCATGCGCAACTCCAATTGCATCGCAATCGCCCCAACTGCGACGATTTCCAATATTATTGGTGTATCTGCGTGCATCGAACCGACATATCAGAACTTGTACGTCAAATCGAATCTTTCCGGCGAGTTCACGGTCGTCAATGATCATCTGGTTCGCGACCTCAAGAAACTCGGTCTCTGGGACGAAGTCATGGTCGCCGACCTGAAGTACTTCGACGGCAGCCTGTCCCGCATCGATCGGGTGCCCGCCGAGTTGCGCGAGCTGTACGCCACCGCGTTCGAGGTCGAGCCTCGCTGGCTGGTGGAGTGCGCCGCGCGTCGCCAGAAATGGATCGACCAGGCGCAGTCGCTCAATATCTATATGGCCGGAGCCTCGGGCAAGAAGCTGGACGAAACGTACAAGCTGGCCTGGCAGCGCGGGCTGAAGACCACTTACTACCTGCGTACGCTGGGAGCCACCAGCGCCGAGAAATCCACCGGTCGCGGCGGCGAGCTCAATGCCGTCTCCATGGCCGGCGGCCATTCGTCCGTCGCGGCAGCCGCGGCGCCTGTTCTGCCGGAGCCCGAAATCCTCGGGGCGGTTTGCACCATGAAACCCGGAGACCCCGGTTTCGAAGAGTGCGAAGCCTGCCAATAACCGTCCCCGGAGAATCGACATGCTGAATTGGGAAGATGACACCCTCGCGGTACAGCCCGCACAAACGCCCGCCCAGCCCCGAGCGGGGCGCGCGGACGGCGTGCGCATGGCCACCGGGGCGTTCGACGACACGGCGCTGCCCACCGCCCGCCCGGCGGCGGCCGCCCCCGCCGGCGACGCCGCGGCGCACCGCGTCAACATCGCCGACAAGCGCATCATCAACGGCCAGACCGACGTCAACCAGTTGGTGCCGTTCAAGTACAAATGGGCCTGGGAAAAGTACCTGGCCACCTGCGCCAACCACTGGATGCCGCAGGAAATCAATATGTCGCGCGACATCGCCCTCTGGAAGAACCCCAACGGGCTCACCGAGGACGAGCGCCGCATCGTCAAGCGCAACCTGGGCTTCTTCGTGACGGCCGACTCGCTGGCCGCCAACAATATCGTGCTGGGCACCTATCGCCACATCACGGCCCCCGAATGCCGGCAGTTCCTGCTGCGCCAGGCGTTCGAAGAAGCCATCCACACGCACGCCTACCAGTACATCGTCGAAAGCCTGGACCTGGACGAGTCCGAGATCTTCAATGCCTATAACGAAATCCCGTCCATCCGGGCCAAGGACGAGTTCCTGATCCCGTTCATCGACGCCATCGCCGACCCGAACTTCCATACGGGCACGCCGGAAGCCGACCAGAAACTCCTGAAGTCGCTGATCGTGTTCGCCTGCCTCATGGAAGGCCTGTTCTTCTATGTCGGCTTCACCCAGATCCTTGCCCTGGGCCGCCAGAACAAAATGACCGGCGCGGCCGAGCAGTACATGTACATCCTGCGCGATGAATCCATGCACTGCAATTTCGGCATCGACCTGATCAACACCATCAAACTGGAAAACCCGCACCTGTGGACGCCCGAATTCCGCGAGGAAATCCGTGGCCTGTTCCGCAAGGCGGTCGACCTCGAATACGCCTACGCGGAAGACACCATGCCGCGCGGGGTGCTGGGCCTGAATGCTCCCATGTTCAAGACGTATCTGCGATTCATCGCCAACCGGCGCTGCCAGCAGATCGGTATCGAACCGCTGTTCCCGCAGGAAGAGAATCCCTTCCCCTGGATGGCGGAAATGATCGACCTCAAGAAGGAACGGAACTTTTTCGAAACCCGCGTGATCGAGTATCAGACCGGGGGCGCACTGAGCTGGGAATGATCCCGGGCCGGAGTCCTCGATACGCGAAGCAGTAAAAGTACGGCAGGCAACTGAAAGCGGTACGCCTGCCGGCGCCATTTGAGATGGCTCGCGCGACAGCGGGGGCCATATCAAATGGCTGTGCCGTATTCATTAGCGCAAACCGTAGTGCTGTCGCCTGTACCGGACAGCGGCTTACGCCGATGAATAGCTCGGGCGTGGCCCTCGCCAATCCTGGTCGGGCAGCGCACGGGTTTGAGTTCTGGGACCCTGAACCTAAGGAGCAATACCATGGCAACAGCCAAGAAAGCCGCCAAGAAGGCGGCGAAGAAAGCCCCCGCCAAGAAGGCCGCCAAGAAAGCGGTCAAGAAGGTAGCCGTCAAGAAGTCGCCGGCCAAGAAGGCCGCCGTGAAAAAGGTCGCCGCCAAGAAGGCCCCGGCCCGGAAAGCGGCAGCCAAGAAGTCGGTGAAGAAGGTCGCCGCCAAGAAGGCTCCGGCCAAGAAAGCGGCAGCCAAGAAGGCGGTGAAGAAAGTCGCCGCCAAGAAGGCCCCGGCCCGGAAAGCGGCAGCCAAGAAGTCGGTGAAGAAGGTCGCCGCCAAAAAGGCCCCGGCCAAGAAAGCCGCCAAGAAAGCGGTCAAGAAGGTAGCCGCCAAGAAGGCCCCGGCCAAGAAGGCGCCTGCCAAGAAGGCCGCCAAGAAAGCTGCCAAGAAGGCGCCCGCCAAGAAGGCTGCGGCCAAGAAGCCCTCGGCGCCGCCCTCGACCGCTGCCGCCCCGGGTGCCAAGACCGCGCTGAATCCGGCCGCGTCGTGGCCCTTCCCCACCGGCGGCCGCCCCTAAGCGTCCCCGGTAAGCAGTACCCTGAAGCCGTCCGGCCTCGTGCCGGACGGCTTTTTCGTGCGCATGGCGAACGCCGGATAGTCACGGGCGGACATGCGACAATGTGCCCTTCCGTTTACCGACTGCCCAGCCCATGTTCGGCAACATCTTTCATTTCGTACTGGAAATTGTCTTCACATTGTTCGGCGCCGCGCTGATCGTCCGCGCCTGGATGTACGCGGTGCGGCTGCACCCGTTCAATCCCGTGGCGCAGGCCGTGCACCAGGTCACCAATTGGCTGGTCCAGCCGCTGCGCAAGGCGCTGCCGGCGTCGCGCACGGTGGATGTCGCCAGTCTCCTGGGCGCCTGGCTGGCGGCGCTGGTCTACCTGGTCCTGGCATGGCTGCTCGAAACGGCGTCGCTGCTTCCGGTCGCGCTGCTGCCGACGGCGATCGGCGTGTCGCTGCTGACCGTCGTCAAATGGACCTTGAACCTGGTGGTCTGGCTGACCCTGATCCAGGCGGTGCTGTCGTGGGTGAATCCCATGGCGCCGATCATGGCCGTGCTCCAGACCCTGACGGCGCCCCTGCTCGACCCGATCCGGCGCATCATGCCGAACCTGGGCGGCCTGGACCTGTCGCCCCTGGTGCTGCTGATACTGGCCCAGATCGCCATGATGGTGGTCGGGCGCATCAATTTCGGATTGCTTGGGGTATGAAACACGAGCGCCGGACGGCGGCAGGAATGCGACCTGCCGGCGTCCGGCGCCGGATAGGCGTCCGAACAGGACTTACATGGGCGTGACGCGGGTCGGGCCGGCGCCGCTGATCACCTGGACGCGTTGGCCCACGCTGATGGGCACGTCCGCTTCCTGGGCCACCACCCGGGTCTCGCCGTTGTCCAGGCGCACCGTGATTTCGTAGCCCGAGCTCTTGCCGACGCGGTTCTCGACCATGTTGCCGGCCAGCGCACCCAGCAGCGCGCCGCCGACCGTGGCGATGGCGCGTCCCGTACCGCCGCCGACCGCATTGCCGGCCACGCCCCCCAGCGCGCCGCCGGCGATCAGGCCCGCGCCGCTGGACTTGTCTTCCTGGATGGTGATGGGCCGCACGCCGGTCACCGTGCCGGTACGGACGATCTGTTCGCGCTGTGCCTGGTCATAGGAATAGACCCCGCTCGATGCGCTGTGGTTGGCGCAACCGGAAACGACGGCCAGAGCCCCGACCATGACCGTGACAGCCAGCAGCCTTCCCCCGCGGGGGTTAGAGAGAGTCGTGTTCATTTTCTTGCTCCTGAAAGCGAATCGTCCTGCTAAAGGATAATACCCCTGTGTCCAGGGGGGTGGACAACGTCATCGAAACAGCCTGCAACATGTGAACGCGCATTCGCGACGATCGCGGCCGGCGGCTCAGGCGAGAGCCGGCAGCGTCAATCCGTAGGCGGCCTGCAGGCGCTCGCCGATTTCCTGGCGCGTGGGGGCGTGGTTCTGGGGGCCGCGCGACGCGATCTTGATCGAACCCATCAGGTTGGCGAGACGGCAGCAATCGATCCAGTCCCAGCCCAGGGTCAGCCCGTAGAGCAGGCCCGCGCGATGGGCGTCGCCGCAACCCGTCGGGTCGACGACCGCCTGGGCCGGCACCGGCTCCACCGCGTGCTCGCGTCCGCCCGTCAACAACGTGGTGCCCTTCGCGCCGCGCGTCACGATCACCGCCTGCATGCCGGTGGCGATGTCGGCAACGCTGCGCCCGGTGCGCTGCTCGACCACGCCGGCCTCGTAATCGTTGACGGTCATGACCTGCGCCAATCCCAGCATGCGATCGAGGTCGGCGCCGTCGAATAGCGGCATGGCCTGGCCGAGATCGAAAACGAAGGGAATGCCGCGGGCGCGCAGCCGCTCGGCATGGGCGAACATGCCCTGCTTGGAATCCGGCGCCACAATGGCCCACGCCGCCTTCCCGGAGGGCAGATCGTTCTGCGCCGACGACTCCATGGCGCCAGGGTGGAAGGCCGCGATCTGGTTGTCGTCCAGGTCGGTGGTGATGAAGCATTGCGCCGTCAGGGTGCCCGGCACGACGCGCAGGCCGCTCGTCTCGATGCCTTGCGCGGAAAAGCGCGCCAGGTAGTCGCCGGCGTCCTCGCCGACCGTGGCGACCGGCACCGGATGACCGCCGAGCAGGCGCAGGTTGTAGGCGATATTGCCGGCGCAGCCTCCGTATTCCTTGCGCATGGCCGGAACCAGGAACGACACGCTGAGGGACTGGATGCGATCGGGAAGGATGTGCTCCTTGAAGCGGCCTTCGAATACGGCGATGGTGTCGAAGGCCACGGAGCCGCATACCAGTACGGGGGCTGTCATCTTGTCGAATCCTTGGTGAAAAAGTCCGGAAAATTCAGGGGAAATACTTGTCCAGTTGGTAGCCGTTGACCCGCACCCCGGCGACTTCGAGCGGAATGCTCAAGCCGACTTCCTGCCCCGCGCCGAACGGACCCGCGGACAGGCCGGGCGGCAGGTAGGATTCGGGCGGCAGGGCCTTGCGCACCACCACGGTATCGGAAAAATCGGTCAAGTCCAGGAGCAGCCCGGGCCAGGGCTGGGGCCGGTCGTAGCGGTTGCGCAGCACCACGCGCAGGGTCAGGCGCATGGGGTCGCTGTCGGCGCTGGTGCCCGGCACCGGCTGGAGGGAAGACGACATGATGGAAATACGCTCCAGGCGCCGGACATAGCCCACTGCGCACCCGAACGGCGCGCACAGCGCGGCGAGCGCCGGCCGCAGGACAGGAGCGGCGCTGGCCAGGGGCGTGCGATAGACGATGGCCGCCTGGAGCAGCAGCGCCACGGCGGCCAGCACGGCCAGGCCTGTCCACAGCCGGCGGCGGATATCGCCGATGGGCAAGGCCGGCTCGCCGGGAAACACGGGCGCGTCGGGGTTGCCGTCTCCCACCCGCAACGTGCGCGGCCGCGTTTCCCCGAACACGGCGGGCAGCGAGGACCCGCCGCCGCGCTCTTCTTCGGCTTCGGCTTCGGGAGCGTCGTCGGCGCCGTACCAGGGACGGTAGCCCTCCGGCGCGAGTTCGGCGAACACGGGCTCGACCGGGAGTTCCGGGGACCTCGCGGATACGGAGGATTCGGGTTCGGGGAAAACGGGCTCGTCGGGATCAGCTTGATCCGGTTCGGACTCGGGCGGCGGCACCGCGCGCAGCATGTCGGCGCGGTTGCGGAACACGGCGGGAGGCATGCGGCGCTGGGGCGGCGGCACGGCGCCCGTCGCCAGGCAGGCATAGCCGTCGAAAACCGCCGAGCAGACGCCGCACCGGACCAGCCCGTTGCGCACACGCAATTGGTCGGCCACCACCTTGAAGACGGTGCCGCATTGCGGGCAACGGGTGGTCATGGCCATGGCTAGCCGCCCGTCCGGTGGCCCGGCTCAATCCCGCTGCCCATGCAGGCACACCCAGCCGTCGCGGGCTCGCCAGACGGACAGGCCGATCCACGGACGATAGGCGGCGGCGACTTCGTCGGCCTGCCGTTCCAGCACGCCCGACAGCACGAGCTGCCCGCCCGCTTCGACGCGTCCGGCCAGCATGGGCGCGAGCACCTTCAGCGGATTGGACAGGATATTGGCGACCACGACGCGGCTGGCGCCGGACGGCAAGGCGTCGGGCAGCATGGCCTGGACGTCGACCGCGTTCACCTGGGCGTTGTAGCGGGTCGCCTGCACGGCCTGCTCGTCGATGTCGACCGCGAGGGTGGGACCGGCCCCCAGTTTGCGGGCGGCGATCGCCAGCACGCCGGACCCGCAGCCGTAATCGAGCACGGTGGCGCCGGCCGGCAGGTGCTCGGCCAGCCATTCCAGGCACAGGTGCGTCGTGGGATGGCTGCCGGTACCGAAAGCCAGGCCCGGATCCAGCTGGATCTGGATGCGGGGGCCGTCGTCGGCGGGCGGTTCGGCATCCATGTGCCAACTGGGGATGATGCGTATGCGCGCGCCGACCTGGATGGGGCCGAACTGCGCCTGCGTCAGGCGGACCCAGTCGGCGTCCGGCACTTGTCGCAGGCTCCAGTCGTGCGCCAGGGCTGCGTCGCAGCCCGCGAGTTCGACGGCTTGCCCTACCAGTTGCGCCGGATCGGCGCCGTCGGGCAGCAGGGCGACCACGCGGTTGCGCGACCAGGACAAGGTGTCGGGCTCGGTGCCGGGCTCGCCGAACAGCGGCTGCTCCGCCGCCGTATCGACATCGGCGTCCTCCACGGACACCGACAGCGCCCCCGCCTCGAGCAGGGCGTCGGACAAGGCATCGGCCTGTGTCCCGGGGCAGAGCAGAACCAGTTCGCGCATGGTGCAGGCAGCGGCCCGGCTACGGTCGCTGGGACAGCTTGTGCTCGAGATAATGGATGCTGGTGCCGCCCTCGATGAAGCGGGAATCCTGCAGCAGTTCGCGATGCAGCGGAATGTTGGTCTGGATGCCTTCGACGACCATTTCGGACAGGGCGATCGACATGCGCGCCCGCGCCTGCTCGCGCGTGTCGCCGTAGGTGATGACCTTGGCGATCATGGAATCGTAGTTGGGCGGCACGAAATAACCGTTGAAGGCGTGCGAATCGATCCGCACGCCGGGCCCCCCCGGGACGTGCCAGTTGGTGATGCGGCCCGGGCTGGGCACGAAGCGGAAGGGATCTTCCGCGTTGATCCGGCACTCGATGGCGTGGCCCTTGAACACGACGTCGCGCTGGCGCAGCAGGAATTTCTCGCCGGCGGCAATGCGGATCTGCTGCTGCACGAGGTCCACGCCCGTGACGAGCTCGGTGACCGGGTGCTCGACCTGGACGCGCGTGTTCATCTCGATGAAATAGAACTCGCCGTTCTCGTAGAGGAATTCGAACGTGCCGGCTCCGCGGTAGCCCATCTTGCGGCAGGCGTCGGCGCAACGGTCGCCGATGCGTTCGATCAGCCGGCGCGGCACGCCGGGCGCGGGCGCCTCTTCGAGGACCTTCTGGTGGCGGCGCTGCATGGAACAGTCGCGCTCGCCCAGCCACAGGGCGTTGCGCCCGCCGTCGGCCAGCACCTGGATCTCGATATGGCGAGGGTTCTCGAGGAACTTCTCCATATAGACCTGGGGGTTGTTGAACGCGGCGGCCGCTTCGGAGCGGGTCATGGCCACGGCGTTGGGCAGCGCGGCTTCGGTGTAGACCACGCGCATGCCGCGCCCGCCGCCGCCGCCGGCGGCCTTGATGATGACCGGATAGCCGATCTCGCGGGCCTGGCGCAGGATTTCCTGGCTGTCGTCGGGAAGCGCTCCTTCCGAACCCGGCACCACCGGCACCCCGGCCTCGATCATGGCGCGCTTGGCGCTGACCTTGTCGCCCATCAGGCGGATGGTCTCGGGACGCGGGCCGATGAAGACGAAGCCGCTTTTCTCGACGCGATCGGCGAAGTCGGCGTTCTCGGACAGGAAACCGTAGCCAGGATGAATGGCTTCGGAATCGGTGACTTCGGCCGCCGAAATGATGGCCGGCATGTTGAGGTAGCTTTCGCGCGAGGGAGCAGGCCCGATGCACACCGATTCGTCCGCGAGCCGCACGTACTTGGCCTCGCGATCGGCCTCCGAGTGCACCACCACCGTCTTGATACCCAATTCGCGGCAGGCGCGCTGGATACGCAGGGCGATCTCGCCCCGGTTGGCGATCAAGATCTTTTCGAACATATCAGCCAATCACGAACAGGGGTTGGCCGTATTCGACCGGTTCGCCGTTTTCGACCAGGACTTCCTTGATGACGCCGGCCTTGTCGGCCTCGATCTCGTTGAGCAGCTTCATGGCTTCGATGATGCACAGCGGATCGCCTTCCTTGACGGTCTGGCCGACTTCGACGAAGGGCGAGGCTCCCGGATTGGGGGAACGGTAGAAGGTGCCGACCATGGGCGCCTTGACCACGTGGCCCTGCGGCGCGGCCGGGGCCGCCTCGGGGGCGGGACCCGCGGCAGCGGCGGCGGGCGCCCCGGCAGGAGCCGCCATGGGCGCCGGCGCCATGGGGGCATACGCGACGGGCTGCGTGGTTTGGGAGAACTTGACGATGCGGACCTTGCCTTCGCCTTCGGTGATTTCGAGTTCGGCGATACCGGACTCGGCCACCAGATCGATCAGGGTTTTGAGTTTTCTGAGATCCATAGATGCTTTCCAGGAAATGGACGGCGGCTGCACGCCGTCGTTCGGGGCCGTGATTTCAAATTCAGACGATGCCGCGGCGTACGGTCAGTGGCGCGCCGCGTAACGCAGGGCGGATTCGTAGCCGTCGGCGCCCAGGCCGACCACCACGCCTACCGCGATGGGGGACAAATACGAATGGTGGCGAAAAGACTCGCGCTTATGCACATTGGACAGATGTACTTCGATGAAAGGGATCCCCACCCCGGCCAATGCATCGCGCAAGGCCACGCTGGTGTGGGTGTAGGCGCCGGCATTGATCACGATGAAGTCGGTGCCGTCCTGTCCGGCTGCCTGGATGCGATCGACCAGGGCGCCTTCGTGGTTGCTTTGCCAGGCGGTGACTTCCATGTCCAGTTCGACGCCCAGATCCGACAGGCGCCGATCGATCTGCTCGAGCGTCTGGCTGCCGTAGATTTCCGGTTCGCGCCCGCCTAGCAAATTCAGATTCGGTCCATGCAAAACCAGGATACGTCGCGCCATTTTGCCGGCAAAATTGGTGGATAGACCGCTTTTTTACCGCGAAAACAACATATTTGTCCATCAAACCGTGGACGCGAAGCCGTCGAGCGTGCGAGCGAGATCGTCCGGCTGCACCTGGCCGAGGATCTTACGCATAATCCGGCCTTTTTCGTCGAAAACGATGGTAAACGGCAGCCCGCCGGCGGGATTTCCCAGACCCCGGATCAGATCGATGCCCGAGGTGCCCGCCACCAGCAAAGGGTAGCTTACCGGCACTTTCTCGGAAAATTGCCGGATGTTGACTGCCGTATCGATGCCGATGCCCAGAAACTGTACATGGGCATAGCGCTTCTGCAAGGCTTCGAGCTCGGGCATCTCCTTGACGCAAGGCGGACACCAGGTTGCCCAGAAATTGACCAGCAGGGGTTTGCCCTGGTAATTCGCCACCGCATGGGTCTCGCCGTTCGCGTCCGGCAACTGCAGGGCATAGACCGCGCGGGAGTCCTGTGGAACGGCCCGCAGCGAAGGCGCGCTTGCGACCGCCCCGGGAGCCTTGCGGGCAGAGGCGCGCCACGCGGCCCAACCGCCGCCGACCATGACAGCGACGCCGGCGGCTCCGTACACAAAGGCTCTTCGGTTCATGGCCCATGATAGCACCGCGCCGCAGGCCGCCCGCGGCCCACCGCGGCGCGCGGACAAGGGGAAACGGGCGGCCGCGCGGGCCGGCGTGGCGCATCTACAATGCGGTTCGGAGGAATTTCATGCATCTGCACATACTGGGCATCTGCGGCACATTCATGGGGGGGCTGGCGCTGATCGCGCGCGCGGCCGGGCATCGGGTCACCGGCTGCGATGCCGGAGTCTACCCGCCGATGAGCACCCAGTTGCGCGAGCAGGGTATCGACCTGATCGAGGGCTACGGCGCCGACCAGATGGGGCTCGATCCCGACCTGTTCGTGATCGGCAATGTCGTGACGCGCGGCAACCCGCTCATGGAAGCCATACTCGACGCCGGCCGGCCCTACGTCTCGGGCCCGCAGTGGCTGGGAGAGAACGCCCTGGCCGGACAGCACGTGCTGGCGGTGGCCGGCACGCACGGCAAGACCACGACCAGCTCCATGCTGGCATGGATCCTGGAGCACGCGGGGCGCAAGCCCAACTTCCTGATCGGAGGGGTAGCCCTGGATTTCGGCATATCGGCGCGCTACGACCCCGCGATTCCCCATTTCGTCATCGAGGCGGACGAATACGATACCGCTTTCTTCGACAAGCGCTCCAAGTTCGTCCACTACCGTCCCCGGACGGCCATACTGAATAATCTCGAATACGATCACGCCGACATCTTTCCCGATCTTGCGGCCATCGAGACCCAATTCCACCATCTTGTCCGGACGGTGCCGAGCCAGGGAAGGCTGGTGGTACCCACCGACAGCCCGGCCATCCACCGCGTGCTTGAGCGAGGATGCTGGTCGGAACGGACCACGTTCGGGGAAAATGGGCTGTGGCAGGCCGTGCCCGCTGAAGGGACAAGCTTCCAGGTATCGCGCGGGGGTACGCCAATGGGCACGGTGGACTGGTCGCTGACCGGCGCGCACAACCGCGCCAATGCCCTGGCGGCGCTGGCGGCGGCCGAGCATGCCGGCATCGAGCCTGCCCTTGGCATCGCGGCGTTGAGTGCCTTCCAGGGCGTCAAGCGCCGGATGGAATTGCGCGGCACGGTGCGGGGCGTACGGGTCTACGACGATTTCGCCCACCACCCCACGGCGATCGCCACGACGCTGGAAGGCGTGCGCAGCCAGGTCGGCGGCGAGCGGATCCTGGCGGTCCTGGAGCCGCGTTCCAACACCATGAAGCTGGGCACCATGGCGGCCCGCCTGCCCGAAGCGCTGGCCCGGGCCGACCTGGTGTTCTGCTATGGGGAACAAGAGGGGCGGCACGCGCTGGGCTGGGACCCGGCCCGGGTGCTGGCTTCGCTCGGCGCGCGCGCCACCGCCTGGAGCGACATCGACGCCCTGGTCCGGGCCGTGGTGCACGCCGCGCGTCCGGGAGACCACGTGGTGGTCATGAGCAATGGCGGCTTCGGCGGCATCCATGGCCGGCTGCTGGACGCCCTGGCGGCGCCGGAATCCCGCCCATGATCCTGTACCTGCACGGCTTCCGCTCGTCGCCCCAGTCCGACAAGGCCCGGCTGATGGCCGAGGCCATGCGGACGCGAGGTCGACAGGACGACTGGGTCTGCCCGCAGTTGCCGGCCAGTCCCGGGAAGGCCGTCGACCTGGCCCGGGCGCTGGCGCGGGAACTGCTGGCGCGCGGCGGACCGGAGGCTCGCGCCGCCGACCCTCGCCGGCTGACCGTCGTCGGCTCGTCCCTCGGCGGCTACTACGCAACGCGCCTGGCCCAGGAGCTGGACTGCAAGGCGGTGCTGCTGAACCCGGCCGTGCATGCGGCGCGCGACCTTGCCACCCAGGTGGGCGAACACCGCATGTATCATGCCGATGCTCCGTTCGTATTCCTCCCGGAATATGTCGACGAGCTGGCGGCGCTGCACGCCGGCCCCCTGACCCACCCCGAGCGCTACTTCCTGATCGCGGCCACCGGCGACGAAGTCCTGGACTGGCGCGAAATGCGTGAACGCTACGCGGGCTGCCGGCAATGCATAGTCCAGGGCGGCGACCACGGCCTGTCCGGCTTCGAGCGCTGGCTGCCCGACGTGCTGGCATTCGCCCTGGACGAATAGAACGGAACGCAAGACAGGCAAGCAAGGATTGCGCAGGCGGCCAGTTCCCCGCGCATACGATGGATCGACCGAACATGTATCTGTTTTATGAAGACGACGGCGGTTTCAAGGCCGGCAATATCCTGTCGGAGAGCGAGGCCAGCCTGCAGGTCGAATCCGAATCGGGCAAGCGCAGCAAGATCAAGCGCGCCAGCGCGCTATTCACCTTCGACCGCCCGGAGCCGGCCGCGCTGCTGCTTGCCGCCCGCCAGGCGGCCGACGACATCGACCTGCAATTCCTGTGGGAATGCGCGCCGCAGGAGGATTTCGACGCGCCGGCGCTGGCCGGCGACTACTTCGGGCACGAACCCACCCCGGTCGAGCGCGCGGCGCTGCTGATGCGCCTGCACGGGGCGCCGGTGTATTTCCATCGCCGGGGCAAGGGCCGGTACCGCCCCGCGCCTCCCGACGTGCTCAGCGCCGCCCTGGCGGCCCAGGAAAAAAAGCGGCGCCAGGCCGAGCAGCAGCAGGAATGGGTGTCCGAAATGGAAGCCGGCCGGCTTCCCCCGGCAATCGCCGAGGTCGCCGAATCCCTGGTGGTCAAGCCCGACAAGAATTCCCTCCAATGGAAGGCGCTGGAGAGCGCCTGCTCGCGGCTGCAGAAAAGCCCCGATCGGCTGCTGCTCGAACTGGGCGCCTGGCCCCACGCGCTGGCCCTGCACAAGCGGCGCTTCCTGGCGGCGTATTTCCCGCGCGGCACGGGGTTTCCCGCCGACGTGGACGTTCCCATGCCGGAGCGGGAGCTGCCGCTGTCGGACGCCGAAGCCTATTCGGTGGACGACGTCACCACCACCGAGATCGACGATGCGCTGTCGGTGCGGCGGCTGCCCGATGGCCGGGTGCGGGTGGGGATCCACGTCGCCGCGCCGGGCCTGGCCGTGACGCGCGGCAGCCCGCTCGACCAGTTGGCGCGGGCGCGGATGTCCACCGTGTACATGCCCGGCGACAAAATCCCCATGCAGCCCGAAGCCGTGATCCGGGCGTTCTCGCTGGACGCCGGCCGCGAGGTGCCCGCGCTTTCGCTGTATGTCACCGCCGATCCGGCCACCGGCGAAATCGCCGACTCCGAAACCCGGATCGAACGCGTGGTGGTGCGCCAGAACCTGCGCCACAACGATCTCGACGCCGCGGTGACCGAGACGGCGCTGGCCGACCCGGCGGCCGACCTGCCGCTGGGCGAATGGCTGCGGCCGCTGTGGCAACTGGCGCAGGCGCTGTCGGCCAGGCGCGACGAGGCGCGCGGCAAGCCCGAGAACAACACCCGCATCGAATACAGCTTCTACCTGGACGGCGACCCGGACGATCCCGACACGCCCGTGCGCCTGGTGCCGCGCCAACGCAACGCGCCGCTGGACCGCATGGTGGCCGAGTTCATGATCCTGGCCAACAATCTGTGGGGCGGCATGCTGGCGCAGCACGGCGTGCCGGGCATCTACCGTTCGCAGCAGGCCGGCCGCGTCCGCATGAGCACCCACGCCCTGCCCCACGAGGCGATCGGCGTGCCCCAGTATGCGTGGACCACCTCGCCGCTGCGCCGCTACGTCGACCTGGTCAACCAGTGGCAATTGATCGCCGCCGTGGACCATGGCGTGTCGGCGCGCCTGGTGGCGCCGTTCAAGCCCAAGGACGCCGACCTGTTCGCCATCATCGGGGCCTTCGACGCCCAGTACGCCGCGTGGGGCGATTTCCAGACGACACTGGAGCGCTACTGGTGCCTGCGCTGGCTGCGCCAGCAGGGCATCACGCGCGCGGTGGCCCACGTGCTGCGCGAAGACCTGGTCCGGCTGGCCTGCGCGCCGCTGGTGACCCGCGTCGGCGGATTGCCGGAGCTGGCGCGCGGACAGGCGGTCGAAGTCGAGATCCTCGGCATGGACGAGCTGGAATTGACGCTGGATTGCCGCTACCAGGGCCTGCTGCAGGAGGCCTAAAATGCCGGCGTGACCACCACTGCCTTCGTCTCGCCGCTGCGCCACCCGTTCCGGTGGCTCGCCCGGCCCGCCCAGCGCTACCTGCGCATCGGGCTGGCGCTTTCGCTGTGCGTGCACGCCGGCCTGCTGATGCTGCGTTTTTCCGAAGGGTCGTCCAGGCCGCCGTTGCAGGCGGGACTGGAAGTGGTGCTGGTCAATGCGCGCACCGAATCCGCGCCGGCGGATCCCAAGCTCCTGGCGCAGGCGCAGGTCGACGGCGGCGGCGACGCCGACAGCGGCACGGCGTCCTCGCCCCTGCCGCAGACCGGACAATCGGCCGAGCAGGTCGTGCTGGCCGCGCTGCACAAGCGCCAGCTCGAACTCGAGAACGAACAGCAGCGCCTGCTGACCTTGCTGGAATCCAGCCAGTCAGTCCCGGCCGAGCGCCAGGAAGTGCATCCGTGGAACGATTCTGCCACGCCGGGCCGCGACCTGGACGACCAGGAGAGCGTGCTCCAGAACGCGCAGATCGCCGCCCTGGCCGATCGCGTCAAGGCCTACAACCAGCACCCGCGCAAGCATTTCTTCGCGCCGTCGACCTCGCCCTGGCGCTATGCCCAGTATGTCGAAACCTGGCGCCAGCGCGTCGAGAACGTGGGCACCCGCCACTATCCGGACGAGGCCCGCGGCCGCATCTACGGCTCCCTGCGCATGACGGTATACGTCAAGGCCGACGGCAGCGTGGCCGATGTCGAGATCGACCAGCCCTCCCGGGACGCCGTGCTGAACCAGGCCGCGCGGCGCATCGTGCAACTGGCCGCGCCGTTCGAGCCGTTTCCGCCGGAGATCGCCGCCGAGACCGATGTACTGGCGATCACCCGCACCTGGCATTTCGTCAACGACGCGCTGGATACCCAGGCACCATGAGCGCACCTTTCCCGTCCCGCTACGCCGTCATCGGCAATCCCGTTTCCCACAGCCGGTCCCCCCGCATCCATTCCCTGTTCGGCGCCCAGACCGGACGCGCCCTGAGCTACGAACGCCTGCCGGCCACCGCCGACACGTTCGTGCGCACGGTCGAGGGCTTCTTCGACGCCGGCGGGAGCGGCCTGAACGTGACGGTGCCTTTCAAGCAGGACGCCTGGACCCTGGCGCGCGCCCATCTCAGCCCGCGCGCGCGGCGGGCCGGCGCGGTCAATACGCTGTGGCGCCGGGACGGCGCGCTGCACGGCTGCAATACCGACGGCGTCGGCCTGGTGGCTGACCTGCGCCGGCTGCAGGCGCCGTTGCAGGGCGCGCGCATCCTGCTGGTGGGAGCCGGCGGGGCCGCGCGCGGCGTGCTGCAGCCCTTGCTGGAAACCGGCTGCGCCAGCCTGCGGATCGTCAACCGCACCGCCGGACGGGCGCGGGAACTGGCCGCCGCCTGGCCGGACGCGCACGGCCTGTCCGCCGGCAGCCTGGACGAGGCCCGGGGCGACGGCGGGTGGGACCTGGTGATCAACGCCACCGCCAGCAGCCTGGGCGATGCCCCGCCGGCCCTGCCGTCCGGCCTGTACGCGCCGGACGCGCTGGCCTACGACATGATGTACGGCGCGCAGCCCACGCCCTTCATGCGGCAGGCGGCCTCCGACGGCGCCGCGCGCGCCGAGGACGGCCTGGGCATGCTCGTGGCGCAGGCGGCCGAGAGCTTCTTCATCTGGCACGGCGCGCGCCCGGACGCGGCGCCGGTGCTTGCCGAATTGCGCGCCGAGCTGGCCGCGCCCGGCACCGGCAAAGGCTGAGCGCCATGCGCGCCGGACGCCGCGAACCCCGCCGGGGGTCCTGGTTCAGGATCGTCACCGGCACGATCATGGCCCTGCTGTGCCTGCTCATCGTCTACCAACTGTGGATGCTGTGCCAGGTGGCTTGGTACGCCTACCGCGACCCGGGCAGCAGCTCCGTCATGCGCCAGGAACTGACCCGCCTGCAGGCCAAGGATCCCGACGCCGAGCTGAGATACCGATGGGTGCCCTACGACCGCATCAGCAACAACCTGAAGCGCGCCGTGGTCGCCTCGGAGGACGCCAATTTCGTCGATCACGACGGCGTCGAATGGGAGGCCATCCGCAAGGCCTGGGAATACAACCAGCGGCAGGCCGAGCGCAAGGACGGGCGCCGGCGGATACGCGGCGGCTCGACCATCACCCAGCAACTGGCCAAGAACCTCTTCCTGTCCAGCTCGCGCACCTATATCCGCAAGGGCCAGGAACTGGTCCTGGCCTACATGATCGAGCACGTCATGGCCAAGGAACGCATACTCGAGCTGTACCTGAACGTGGCCGAATGGGGAATCGGCGTGTTCGGGGCCGAGGCGGCCGCCCGGCACTACTACAACGTCAGCGCCGCCCGGCTGAGCGCCGCGCAGGCGGCGCGGCTGGCCGCCATGCTGCCCAACCCGCGCTTCTACGACAGCCACCGCGGCACCGCCTACCTGAACTCGCGCACCGGTACGCTGCTGGCCCGCATGCGGCTGGTCGAAATTCCCTGATACGGCCTGCCGGGCACGAATTCGCAAAAAATCGGACAATAGCGGATCTCCCGTAGACCGAGTCCGGCCTCGTTTCACCCATGCTCACTGCCCGCCGCTACCTGGCCCGCGAAATCTACCGGTCCTGCGCCGTGGTCATCCTGGCCCTGCTGGGGCTGTTCACGTTTTTCGCCCTCATCGACGATCTCGATGCGGTGAGCGACAAATTCACGCTGCTGGCGCTGCTCTACCTGCAGGCGCTGCAACTGCCCACCCGGCTCTACGACCTGCTGCCGATCGGCCTGCTGATCGGCGCCATCCTGGCCCTGGCCGGCCTGGCCCAGCGCAACGAACTGGTGATCCTGAGGGTCTCCGGGGTGAGCGGCATGCGGTTGCTGGGCATGCTGTGGGCCGTGACCGTGCCGCTCATGGCCGGCGCCCTGGTCCTGTCCGAGTTCGTCACCCCGGCCGCCGAAATCAAGACCAGCGAGGCCAACCTGCTGCTGCGCGGACAGGCGGGCGGCGGGCGGCTCAACAGCGGCTACTGGTTCAAGGAGCCCACCGAAGGCGGCGGCACCCGGGTCATCAACGTCGCGAACCTGCTTGCCAGCGGCCGGGTCGCCGGCATCACGCTCTACGAGTTCGGTCCCGGCCAGCAACTGCGCGCGATGTCCCAGGCCAAGGCAGGGCATTTCGAGGCCGACAAGCTGGTCCTGGAAAAAGTCACCGAGAACCGTATCGACGAGCAGGCGTCCTCCGCCCTGGCCGATACCACCGTGCCCAAAACGCCCATGGTCGAAGTCATCAAGCTGCCCGAGCGCGAGCTGGCCACCACGCTGACCGCCGACCGCCTGCTGGCCCGCGTGCTCACTCCCGAACGGATGTCGCTGCTCACGCTCTGGGACTATATCGACTACCTGCGCGGCAACCAGTTGCAGGCGGACCGGCAGATCGTCGCCATCTGGCGCAAAGTCGCCTACCCGTTTACCCTGATCGTCATGATCACGATCGCCGCCCCCATCGGGCTCATGCAGACGCGCCGCGGCGGGGTCGGCGCCAAGGTATTCATCGGCATCCTCCTCGGGGTGGGCTTCTTCATGCTCAACCAGTTGGCGCTGAACGTCGGCATGCTGGGACGCTGGCCGCCGTGGGTGACCGCGCTCCTGCCCAATGCCGGCGCGCTGCTGCTGGCCCTGGGAGCAATGACGTTCATGGAATACCGGCATGCGGTGGCGCGGCTGTCGCAAACCCGCTGGCCCTGGAGAAAGTCGCCCGTATGAGTCGTCGCAGCATATGGATGATCGGCGACGTGCAGGGCTGTCGCGCTTCGCTCGATGGATTGCTGGCCCATCCCGAACTGGCCGGCGAACCCGAATCCAGGCTCTGGTTCGCCGGCGACCTGGTCAACCGGGGGCCGGACTCCCTGGGCGCCTTGCGCCGGATCATGGAACTCGAGGACCGCTCGGTCGCCATCCTGGGCAACCATGACCTGCACCTGCTGGCGGTGGCCGCGGGCGTGCGGCGCCCCGGCAAGTCGGACACGATCGACGACATCCTCCAGGCGCCGGACGCCGACGACCTGATCAACTGGCTGCGCACGCGCCCCCTGGCCCACTTCAAGGCGGGCCATCTCATGGTCCATGCGGGCGTGCTGGCCAAGTGGGACGTCGCCAAGACCCTGTCCCTGGCCGCGGAAGTCCAGGCGGCGCTGCAGGGCAAGAACTGGCAGAAAGTGCTGCAGAAAATGTACGGCAACGAGCCGGTCATCTGGAAAGACGACTTCACCGGCGGCAAGCGGCTGCGGGTCATCATCAATGCCCTGACCCGCATGCGGCTGTGCACCCCCAAGGGGCACATGGAACTGTCGGTCAAGACGGCGCCCGGCGAACAGCCCGGCAACCTGATTCCCTGGTTCGACGTCCCCAACCGCGCCACCCGCGACGTGACCGTGGTCTTCGGCCATTGGTCGACGCTGGGCCTGATGCTCCGCCCCGACGCGATCTGCCTGGATACCGGCTGCGTCTGGGGCGGCAAGCTCACGGCCGTACGCTTGCAGGACCACCGGATCGCGCAGGTGGATTGCGTGCGGTCGCAGGATCCCCATTCCGACTGATCGTCAACACGTAGGCGCACGCCGCGCCCTCGCCAACCACAAGGAACCCGCCATGAAATATCGTCGACTCGGCGCCAGCAACCTGCGCGTCTCGCCGCTCTGCCTGGGCACCATGATGTTCGGCGAGCAGACGCCGGACGACGAAGCGGCCCGCATCGTCGCCTCGGCGCGCGAACACGGGCTCAATTTCATCGACACGGCCGACGTCTACAACAACGGCCGCTCGGAAGCCGTCCTGGGCCGCCTGCTGAAGGGGCAGCGCCATGAATGGGTGCTGGCCAGCAAGATCGGCAATGCCTTCGGCAAGGCGGCCAACCAATCGCATTATTCCCGGCAATGGCTGATCCGCGGCGTCGAGGGCAGCCTCGAGCGCCTGGATACCGACTACCTGGACATCCTTTACCTGCACCGCGATTTTCATCGCGAGAATCTCGAGGAAACCATCTGGACGCTGGGCGACCTGATCCGCTCGGGCAAGATCCGCAGTTTCGGGGTGTCGAACTTCCGCGGCTGGCGCATCGCCGAGATCGTGCGGCTGTGCGAGCGGCAGGGCGTGCCCGGGCCGGTCGTCTGCCAGCCCTACTACAACCTGCTCAACCGCAATCCGGAAGTCGAGATCCTGCCGGCCTGCGAACACTACGGGCTGGGCGTGGTGCCCTACAGCCCCATCGCGCGCGGCGTGCTCACGGGCAAGTACGCGCCCGGCCAGCCGCCGGCGCCCGACTCGCGCGCCGGACGCGGCGACCGCCGCATCCTGGCCACCGAGTTCCGGGAAGAATCCCTGCAGATCGCCGCCCGGCTCAAGACCCATGCCGAAGGCCGCGGCGTGCGGCCGGGACATTTCGCCACGGCCTGGGTGCTGGCCAACCCGATCGTGACGTCGGTGATTGCCGGCCCGCGCACGCTGGCGCAGATGGAAGACTATTACGGCGCGCTGGACGTCGTCCTGACACCCGAGGAAGAAGCGCTGGTCGACAGCCTGGTCACGCCCGGCCACGCGTCCTCGCACGGGTACAACGACCCCAGCTATCCGTTCTACGGCCGGCCGGTGGAAGTCGCCGGGAAGTGATCCATGGCGGCGCGACGCCGCCGCGGTTCAGTCCGGCCCCGCCACGCTTTCGCGGATGGCGAGCCGGGCCCGCGCCACCCATTCGGCGCGGCTGCACGGCGTGCCGTCGTCCTGCAGCGCGGGCAGGAACACGATCTCCACGGCGATGCCGCGGGCGCCGAGCACCCGCCACAGATTGGCGACCAGCGTCTCCTCGCCCACGAACGCGGCATAGCCGCTGCGCCGCCCCCGATGCAGAAAGCGCAGCGCAACGGGCTGCACGCTCACGCCGGCGACGCGCGCCGGCTCGAACAGGCTGGAATGGAACGCGCCGACATCCAGGCCTTCCGAGGTCGTGCCTTCGGGAAACAGGCCCACTGCCTCGCCGCGATCGAAACGGACCTTCATGGCACGGCTCACGGCGCGCACCGCATGGCGGTGGCCGCGCTCGATGAACAGCGTGCCCGCGCCCGCCGCGAGCCAGCCGATCACCGGCCAGCGGCGGATCTCGCTCTTGGCGACGAAGGCCGTGGCGCGCACGCTGTTGATGACGAAAATGTCGATCCACGAGACGTGGTTGACCACCCACAGCACGGGGCCGTCGCGTAGCGGCCGGCCCTGCACGCGCGCCGACACGCCGCACATGACGAGCAGCATGCGCGACCAGTTGCGGTTCATCCAGGCGCGCGCGGCAAGGCCCGCCCACGGGTAGAGCAACGCCACCGCCAGCAGGCCGCAGGCGATCCAGAACAGGACGAACGGCGCTCGTCCCGCAAATCGCAGGAGATTCAAGCGGCGGCCTCCCAGGCCGGGCGACCGCCGACGAGGGTGGCTCGCACCCGTCCCGGCAACTCCATGCCGACGAAGGGCGTGTGGTGGCTCTGGCTGACCAGCGTGTCGCGGCCCACCCGCCAGCGGGCGCCGAGATCGACCAGGCACAGGTCGGCCGGCGCGCCGGCATCGAGCCGGCCGCAAGGCGGCAAGGCCGGCGCGCCGGATTCCAGGATGGCCGCCGGCCGGCTGGTGACGCGCGCCAGGGCGTCGGACAGCGCCAGGCCGGCTTCGTCGGCCCACTTCAGCGTCAGCGACAGCAGCAGCTCCAGGCCGGTCGCCCCGGGCTCGGCCTCGGCGAAGGGCCGCAGCTTGCCGTCGTCGTCGACCGGCGTATGGTCGGAGCAGATGGCGTCGATGGTCCCGTCGACCAGACCCGCGCGGATCGCGTCGCGGTCGCGCTGGCCGCGCAGCGGCGGCTCGAGGCGGTAGTTGCTGTCGTAGTAGCCGATGTCGAGATCGGTGAGGTGCACGTGGTTGGCCGATACGTCGCAGGTCACCGGCAGGCCCTCGCGCCGCGCCTGGCGCACCAGCTCGATGCCGGCGGCGCTGGAAAGGCGGCACAGGTGGATGCGCGCGCCGCTCATGCGCTGCAGCTCGAACAGGATATGCAGGGCGATCGTCTCGGCCTGCTCCGGCACGCCCGACAGGCCCAGGCGCGAGGCATACGGCCCGCTGGCGGCCACGCCTCCGCGCGATAGCCAGGGATCCTGCGGGCGCAGCCACAGCACATAGCCGAACGTCCTGGCATATTGCATGGCCCGCAGCATCACGTTGGTGTCGGCCACGGGGTGGTCGGCCTGCGAAAACGCCACGCAGCCCGCCTCGGTGAGCTCGGCCATTTCGGTGATGACCTCGCCCTTGAGTCCCACGGTCATGGCACCCAGCGGGTAGAGATGGGCGTGGTTGAGCTGGCGGGCGCGGTGCTTGAGCATTTCGACCAGCCCGGGCTCGTCCAGCACCGGATCGGTGTCCGGCGGCTGGGCCAGCGTGGTGATGCCGCCGGCCAGCGCGGCCCGCATTTCGGATTCGAGCGTGGCGCGGTATTCGAAGCCGGGTTCGCGCAAGCGGGCCGCCAGGTCCACCAGGCCCGGGAGCACGGCCAGGCCCCGGGCATCCAGGGTGCGGTTGGCCTCGAAGTCCGCGGGCGCGGTGCCGACGCTCACGATGCGTCCGGCGGCAATGTAAAGATCGCGCACGGCGTCCACGCCGCCGGCCGGATCGATCAGGCGGCCGCCCTTGATATGCAATTTCATGCCTGAGTTCCCGCAACGATGCTCATGACCGCCATGCGCACGGCGATACCGAAAGTGACCTGGTTCAGGATCACGGAGCGGTCGCTGTCGGCCACGGCCGAGTCGATTTCCACTCCGCGGTTCATGGGACCGGGATGCATGACGATGGCGTCGGGCCTGGCCAGCGCCAGCTTGTCATGCGTCAGCCCGTAGTGCTTGAAGTATTCGTGCGCCGAGGGCAGCAGCGCGCCGCGCATGCGCTCGTTCTGCAGGCGCAGCATGATGACGACGTCGACGTCCTTGAGGCCGGCGCGCATGTCGGTGAACACGCGCACGCCCATTTGCTCCAGGCCGCCCGGCAGCAGGGTCAGCGGCCCGATGGCGCGGACCTCGGGCACGCCCAGCGTGGTCAGCGCGTGGATGTCCGAACGGGCCACCCGCGAATGCAGGATGTCGCCGACGATGGCCACCGTCAGGTTGGTGAAATCCTTCTTGAAGTGGCGGATGGTGTACATGTCCAGCAGCGCCTGCGTGGGATGCGCGTGCCGGCCGTCCCCCGCGTTGACGACGTGCACGTGCGGCGCGACATGGCGCGCGATCAGGTGCGGCGCGCCGCTGGCCTCGTGGCGCACCACGAAGAGGTCGGCCTGCATGGCCGACAGGTTGCCGATGGTATCGAGCAGCGATTCGCCCTTGGCGGTGGACGAGGCGTTGATGTTCAGGTTGAAGACGTCGGCCGACAGGCGCTTGGCGGCGATCTCGAAGGTGGTGCGGGTGCGCGTCGAATTCTCGAAGAACAGGTTGAACACGCTCTTGCCGCGCAGCAGCGGGACCTTCTTGATATCGCGGTCGGCCAGGGGCACGAAAGTCTGGGCGGTGTCCAGGATGTGGTTGACGATGTCGCGCGGCAAGCCCTCGGTGGACAGCAGGTGGATCAGTTCGCCGTTCCGGTTGAGCTGCGGGTTAGCCATGGGAGGAGTCCTTTTCGAGCGTCAGTGCGAAACCGCCGTCCGCGGCGCGCGTCAGAACCAGGCTGCCTTGCGGCGCGGGGTCGACCCGTCCGCCCACGGCGCAGGCGAAGATCGGCAGTTCGCGGCCGCCGCGATCGAGCAGCACGGCCAGCCGGATGGACGCCGGCCGGCCGTAGTCGAACAGTTCGTTCATGGCGGCGCGGATGGTGCGGCCGGTGTAGAGCACATCGTCGATCAGGATCAGGTGGCGGTCGGCGACCTCGAAGGGAATGTCGGACGGCTGGACCTGCGAGTGCAGCCCGATGCGGTCGAAGTCGTCGCGGTAGAAGCTGATGTCCAGCGTGCCGTGCCGGCCCGCCAGGCCCAGGTCGCGGTGCAGCCGCTCGGCCAGCCAGGCGCCCCCGGAATGGATGCCCACCAGGTGCACGCGCTGCGCCGGCAGGCGCTCGAGTTCGGCGCGCACCGCGTCCAGCAGCGCCGCGTATAGGGTTTCCGCATCGGGCAGGGCGTCCGGCGCGTAGGTGGGAGGGGAAGGATTCATGTGTCAGAGTGCGTCGACGGACGGCAGGGTATCGAGGTAACGTTGCAGAATAATAGCCGCTGCCACGGCATCGTCGGCTTCGTGGGTGCCGAGCATGGCCTGGGCCTGCATGCTGGAATCGCGTTCGTCGATCAGTTCGACCGGCAGGCCGAAGCGCCCCCGCAACTGGTCCGCGAAGCGTCGGCAGCGCAAGGTGGCGTACTGCTCCCCGCCGTCGCGGTCCAGGGCCAGGCCCACCACCAGGCGTTGCGGCTGCCACCGCCGCAGCAACTCCGAGATGTGCCGGAACCGCGCCACGCGGGTCGGCGCCTGGAGGATCTCCAGCGGCCGCGCCTGGCGCGTCAGGGTGTTGCCGATGGCGATGCCGATCTTGCGGGTGCCGTAGTCGAACCCGAGCAGGGTTTCCTCAGGCATGCCCGGCATCGCCTGCCAGCATGACGGGATCGATGCCCAGCAGCCGGAGCGCCGCCGGATAGCGCTCCTCGGGCGGGACGTCGAAAATGATGTGGGGATCGGCCGACACGCTCAGCCAGGCGTTCTGGGCCAGTTCGTTTTCCAACTGGCCGGCCCCCCAGCCCGCGTAGCCCAGGGTCACCAGCATGCGGGCGGGGCCGGCGCCGTCGGCCACCGCCTGCAGGACGTCGCGCGAGGTGGTCAGGGCCATGTCGCCCAGCTTGATGCTGGAGTTGTAGTCGCCCGCGGGCACGTGCAGCACGAAACCGCGGTCGGTCTGGACCGGGCCGCCAAAGAAGACCGGCGCGTCCTTGGTCGGGGCGATTTCCAGTTGCAGGTCGATGCGCTCGAACAGCGTGCCGAGCGTCAGGTCCGTGGGCCGGTTGATCACCAGTCCCAGCGCGCCCCGCGTAGTGTGCTCGCAGACGAAAATCACCGCCCCCGCCAGGCTCCCCTCGACCATGCCCGGCATGGCCATGAGGAACTGGTTGGACAGGTCCATGGGTTGCTGGCTGCCTTCGGGTGTCGGGTTTGCGGTCATTGCTGCCCCTTCGACGGGCGTCCGCCGGTCAGATTTCCATCAGTTCGAAGTCCTCTTTGCGGGCGCCGCACTCGGGGCACACCCAATTGGGGGGAACGTCTTCCCAACGGGTTCCCGGCGGAATCCCTTCTTCGGGCAGGCCGGTTTCCTCGTCGTAGACCCACCCACAAATCAGACACATCCAAGTTCGCATAGTTCTCGTTCTCTCCAGCCGGAGCGAAGACACCCGGACGATCCATACCGCCGGGCTGCCATCCATTAGAATGGGGTCCATCTTACCGAAAACCCAATAGGGCGTCCGGACCTGGCCACGGCCCCCGGCGATCCGGGAAACAATCGCGGCCCGCCCTGTCCTTGCGCTGTAACACGTGGCTTCTGCAAATCCCCCACTCGTTCTGCTGTTCGGCCCCTTCGATCCCAGCGGGGCCGACGGCCTGCCCGCCGACGCGGTGACCTGCGCGTCCCTGGGTTGCCACGGCGTGGGCGCCCTGACCGCCCTGACGGTGCAGGACACCGCCGGCATAGAGGACCTGCAGTCGCTTTCGCCCGAGCAGATCGACGACCAGGCCCGCTGCCTGCTCGAGGACATGCCGGTGCAGGCGATCAAGGTCGGCGCCCTGTATACCGCCGAGGCGGTCAGCGCCGTGGCGCAGATCGCCGCCGACTACAACCAGGTGCCGCTGGTGCTGCACCTGGGGCCGCGCGGCCCCGTCCCCAGCGACGCCGCGGAACAGGACGACGCCGAGGACCTGCTGGCGGCCACGTTCGAGCTGCTGCTGCCGCAGGCCGACGTGGTGGTCACGGAGCACCTGCGGCTGACCCAGTGGCTGGCCGACGGCCAGCTCGACGCCAGCGACCTTCCGGGCCCCCTGCATGCCCTGCTGGGCGCCGGCGCGCAATGGGCGCTGGCCACCGGCAATCCGGTGCGCCCGGGCCATCGCAGCAATCTGCTGGTCGGGCCGCAGAACCATACGGCCAGTTGGCCCTGGCAGGCACCGCCCGAGCGCAACGCCGACACCGGAGGCGTGCTGGCCTGCGCCCTGGCGGCGCTGCTGGCCCAGGGCCTGGAAGTGCCGGCCGCCGCCGAGCGCGCGCTGGCCCATGCCGACGCCGTGATGGCACGCGCGTTCCGGCCGGGCATGGGACAGCGCATCGCCAACCGAATCCCGAACACATGACCGTCATGAACGATCGCGACCGGACGGCGACCCGCTTCCCTTCCGGGGTGTACGGCGTCACGCCCGAATGGGACGACACCGCGCGCCTGGCCGAGGCCGTGCGGGCCGCGGCGCGCGGCGGCATGCGCGCCCTCCAGTTGCGGCGCAAGCAGGCGTCGCCGGAACGGCGCCGCCGCCAGGCCGAGACCCTGGCCGCGCTGTGCCGCGAGCTGGGGGTCGTGTTCATGGTCAACGACGACTGGCGACTGGCGCTGGACGTGGGCGCGGACGGCGCGCACCTGGGCCGGGAAGACGGCGCCATCGAAGCCGCCCGCCGGGCGGCGGGCGCCGGGCTGATCCTGGGCTCGAGCTGCTATGACGACCTGGAGCGCGCGCGGGCCATGCTGGCGGCCGGCGCCGACTACATCGCCTTCGGCGCGGTCTACGCCTCCTCCTCCAAGCCGCAGGCCGTGCGGGCCCCCCTTGCCCTGCTGGGCCAGGCCCGCGCCCTGGTCGACGCCCTGCCGGCTCCGCGGCCGGCCGTGGTGGCCATCGGCGGCATCACTCCCGAAAACGCGGCGGCCGTCGCGCAGGCCGGCGCCGAATCCCTGGCCATGATCAGCGGCCTGTTCGACGCGCCCGACATCGAGGCCGCCGCCCGTTCCTGCCTGCCCCTGTTCTTCTCCTGATACACGCTTGCCCATGTCCCGCAACGACGAACTCATGACCCGCGCTTCCCGCATCATTCCGGGCGGCGTCAATTCTCCCGTGCGCGCCTTCCGCTCCGTCGGCGGCACGCCGCGCTTCATCGAGCGCGCCCAGGGGCCCTATGTCTGGGACGCCGAGGGCAAGCGCTATACCGACTACGTGGGCTCGTGGGGACCGGCCATCCTGGGCCATGCCCATCCGGAGGTCGTACGCGCCGTCCAGGAGGCCGCGGTGCACGGCCTGTCGTTCGGCGCCCCCACCGAGGCGGAAATCGAGATCGCCGAGGTCCTGACCCGGCGCCTGCCCTCGCTGGAGCAGGTGCGCCTGGTGAGTTCCGGCACCGAGGCCACCATGAGCGCCATCCGCCTGGCGCGGGGGGCCACGGGCCGGCACAGGATCGTCAAGTTCGAAGGCTGCTACCACGGCCACGCCGACAGCCTGCTGGTCAAGGCGGGCTCGGGCCTGCTGACCTTCGGCAACCCGACCTCGGCAGGCGTGCCGCCGGAATTCGTCGCCCACACCCTGGTGCTGGCCTACAACGACCGCCAGGCGATCGAATCGGCCTTCGAGCAGTACGGCAAGGAAATCGCCTGCGTGATCGTCGAGCCGGTCGCCGGCAACATGAACCTGGTCAAGCCGGCCTCCGGCTTCCTGGAGGCCCTGCGCGAACTCTGCACGCGGCACGGCGCCCTGCTGATTTTCGACGAGGTCATGACCGGCTTTCGCGTCGGGCCCCAGGGCGTGCAGGGGCTGGCAGGGATCACGCCGGACCTGACGACGCTGGGCAAGGTGATCGGCGGCGGCATGCCGGTGGGCGCCTTTGGCGGCCGGGCCGACATCATGGCCCATATCGCGCCCCTGGGCAGCGTCTACCAGGCCGGCACGCTGTCGGGCAATCCGGTGGCGGTGGCGGCGGGGCTGGCCACGATGCGGCTCATCGACGAGCCGGGATTCTACGACCGCCTGGCGGCGCAGACCGCCCGCCTGACCCAGGGACTGGAGCGCAAGGCGCAGGCCGCCGGCGTGCCCTTCCGCGCCGATTCGATCGGCGGCATGTTCGGCCTGTATTTCGCGCCCGAGGTGCCGTCGTCCCTGGCCGAGGTGTCGGCCGGCGACATCGATGCCTTCAAGCGCTTCTTCCATGCCATGCTGGAGCGCGGCGTGCATTTCGCGCCTTCGGCCTTCGAGGCCGGCTTCGTCTCGGCCACGCATGACGACGCGGTGATCGACGCCACCGTGGAAGCGGCGGCAGGCGTCTTCGACCTGCTCGCGCAAGCCTAGCTGTGAAGATTCAATAGGTTGTATTCGTGGTTCATCCGAACCGGGTTTGAGAAACTGGAAGTCGCCAAACACCCAGGCTTCCCAGGAGATCCGGCCGGATGAACACCCATAAGCATGCC